>ERZ791654.1163-NODE-1163-length-10769-cov-1.896397_pt1 | contig 10769 bp, 7 predicted proteins | sample MGYA00509960_ERZ791654 | MGnify/ENA primary metagenome ERZ791654 (study PRJEB30046, sample SAMN00715198) | human gut metagenome | study: EMG produced TPA metagenomics assembly of the A metagenome-wide association study of gut microbiota in type 2... | reverse complement strand
GCGAATCTCTCATTCCAACAAGTCTGGTTGCCCTGAACTTGAGCTGTGCAAGTTCCACCTGCAGCTTGCCCTCGTAGCTTCCAGCATGTGCTGCAAATATATCGAGAATGACCATTGTCCTGTCCATAACCTTTATGTCCAGTGCGTCCTGAAGGTTCATCAACTGTGCCGGTGACAGCTCGTCATCACAGCACACTCCTGTGGCGCCCAGCTCATATATCATCTCCCTGAGCTCCTCAACCTTTCCTCTTCCCAGAAGGTCATTTGCAATGCGGTCCCTGTTCTGCACCAGTCGTCCCACGACCTCGGCTCCGGCTGTGTCTATGAGCTCCGTGAGCTCGTCCAGGGATGCCTGTATCTCCAGTGAGACCTCTTTCTGTGTATATCCACCTGTATCGGCGGCAAATATGATTATCTTTTCCTTTATCTTCTCTGCTTCGAGATCATAAATCGTACTTTTCCTGTCTGCCATGATCCACCTCTACTTTTCAACGGTGACTGTGACTGTGTGATAGGATGATCTGTTACCGCTGCTGTCCTGCGCACAGCACACAACTGTATAGCTGCCCGCCTTAGACTCCATCTTGTTAACAGCCACGCATATAACGTCCTGCAAGACTTGTGAGTGCCTGTCCATCCAGAGTCTTGCCATTGCCATCTGTGGCCACTCCTGTCCTTATCAGTGTATCACCATCCTGTGCGTTCACATAAGATGCAACAAGCTCTGCAAGCTCATCAGCCTGTCCATTGTAACTCTCCAGCTTTATCTCCACAGGAACCCTTGTTATAACAGGGGCTTCATCATCCTCCACTGTTATCTCGATACTCTTCCATATCTCCTTGCCCTGATCTGTAAAGCTGTACTTTACTGTATATTTCCCCAGCTTCATATTGTCCACGGTTCCCTCAACCTTCAACTGGTCCGTTACATCCTCACGCTGTGAATTGAAGGCCCATATTCCCGCCATTGTGTCATAGTTCTCGCCCTGGTTTATGCTGTGGCTCTCCGCACCGTATATCACGGCTGTTCCTGCGGTCGGATTCTCCTCAACCATGTCTGTCGGGTCCCATCCGGTCTCATCAGTGTTATCCAGTCTGGTCACCGGCACAGGTCTTCCCAGCGGGCCATAATAGTCACTGTCAAATATATCAACATATGTTCCAGACTCGCAGTTCTCATATATCCATTTGGTATCTGCAACGCACAGTCTGACGCATCCCAGTGATGCCCCGGTTCCAAGCTTGTTGAATTCCCATGTCTCAAGCGAATCCTTTGTGGTGTCCAGATAAGGCACGGAATGGAACAGGGTGTCACCATCTATCTGTGACACATACTGGCCATAACAGTTGTCAAACAGTGCAAGCCAGTCCCACTTGAGCTGTATGTTGAACAGTCCGACAGGAGTCTCTCCCACCGGCGATACCGAACAGCGCATTGCCTTTACCGGAACAGTGTAATATCCAGCAGCGTCCAGCTTGTATATAGTAACTATATTTTCCTGTCTGTTTATCTTGATGGCGTATGGACAGCCATTGTCCGCCAGATCCTCGCCATTATAATTCTCTTCCTGCTCAGTCGCCGGAACCGCTATGTCCGTACATTCCACAGTTCCCTGAACCTTGAGTTCCGCAGCCTTTTCTGTTGTTGCTGCTGAGGCATCGCCATTCGTATTATCACTGTCCGCCGATGTTCCTGTGGCAACCGAGTCCTTTTCATTATGATTATCCAGTTTGCTCTTAAGTCTGTAGTTTTTCACAGCAAGGCCTATGACCAGTCCAAGCAGAATGACGCCCACTGCGTATAACGCAATTCTCTCGAGCTCCGCATGTCTCTTCCTGTTACGCTTATTTTTTTGTCTGTTATTCTTTTCCATATTTTCCATTTCTTTCTATAATATATGTCAAATGTTAGTATGCACAATCAAGCCATTTTTAATCGTTACACTTTAACATAACATTTTATATAACAAAATAAAACATTTTTCTTTAAAATTAAGCAAAAACCACATTGACTTTATCGCGAACTGTTGTACAATCGAATATCAGGCGCAAAATATTAAGGAGGTTTATTATATATGAAAGATCTGACAGTCGGAAAGCCAATGAAAGTCATATGGTTATTTGCTGTTCCTATGATACTGGGACAGATCGCACAGCAGTTATACAGTTTTACAGACTCAGCCATCGTGGGCAACTACGTAAGCTCACAGGCACTCGCCGCGGTTGGCGCAACCTCAGTCATTTCGAATATGATAATAGGCTTCCTCAACAGCGGAACCATGGGGCTTGCCATCCCTATAGCCAAATACTACGGTGCAAAGGACTATCACAATATGAGAAGATGTATCGGTGCATCGGCCATCATGACACTGCTGGCATCCATTGTCCTGACCGTTCTGAGTCTCATATTTATAAGGCCTATCCTGGTACTTCTCAAAACACCAGACGACATACTGGATATGGCAGCAAGCTACGTTATAATCATAATCGTTGGAATTATATTCTGTTCATTATATAATCTGTGCGCCAACATACTGCGTGCAGTCGGAGACAGCAAGACGCCTCTTATATTCCTCGGTATATCAGTTGTACTCAATATCGTTCTGGATCTTCTTTTCATAAGAGCATTTGACATGGGAGTACGGGGTGCAGCCATCGCCACCGATATATCACAGGCGCTGGCGGGCATACTTGCCCTGATCTATATACTTGTGAAGGCAAAGCATCTGATTCCGGAGAAGGATGAATACTCCGTAGAGAAGAGTGATCGGGCAGACCTCATACAGTCCGCACTTGCCATGGGATTTATGAGCTGTATAGTGAACATCGGAACGGTCATACTCCAGAGAGCCATCAATGGACTCGGAACTGATATAGTAACCGCCCACACAGCGGCAAGAAAGATATTTGATATCCTCATGTTCATGTTATATATAGTAGGAAATGCCGTGACGACATATGTAAGCCAGAATATGGGCGCAGGCAGATACGACCGGGTACATCAGGGTGTGAGGGCTGCGATCATCATAAACACGATCATAACCACTGTCATGATAATATTCGGCTGGCTGCTCAGCCCGGCACTTATAAAGCTGGTTGCAGGTACATCTGCCAGTGCCATCATAGATCCGGCCGTGAGATATGTAAGGATCGGCGTGACGTGCTTCTATGTACTTGGTCCTCTGTTCGTCCTGAGATGTGCAATGCAGGGAATGGGCAGGAAGATCGTTCCGGTCATGTCATCCACTATAGAGCTGATCGGCAAGGTACTTGCGGTTATGATCCTCACTCCAAGACTTGGATATCTCGGAGTTACCATCACAGAGCCTATCATCTGGTTCTGCTGTACACTGATGCTCTCCATAATGTATCTCACAACCCCTGTGGAGAAGCTTGTTGAGAAGAGACGTGCTGCAAACTGATATTGCATACAAATATAAACCAACAAATAAAGCCCCACTGCCGGTGGTCTTCATCAACGCCGACAGCGGGGCTCTTTGTATGGCTAAAATGAGTATTACTTCTTATCCTTTTTGATAACGATATAGCCTGCACCAGCCATGATAAGTGATGCTATCATTATCGCAAACATTACGTCTACAGGTGACTTATCTCCTGTATTTACCACGTTCTGTCCATTTCCACCTGTGCTTCCATCCGTTGTTGCTGCTGTGGTAGCCTCAGTTGTCTTGTCGTCATTGCCAGGCTTCTCAGTTGTTGGAGCCTCGGTAGTCTGATCCTCTGTGGTTGGATTCTCTGTGGTTGGAGCCTCTGTTGTTGGATTGGCCTTACCCGGATCTGCCTCATCCTTCTTAACCAGTGACTTATCTGTTATGATAAGTCCATTCTTGTCCACTGGATTCTTCTTGAGCATATCATCTGTGAGCTTCACTGCCTGGATTCCATCAAGGTAGATAGTTGAGTCAACTGTCCACTTGCCAGTGTGATCCTCCGGCACGATCGAGTTGCACCATACAGCAAATTTGACTATATCCGATGCATCGAGTGTACCACCCTTCTTACCCTTGAATGAGCTGAATGGAATAGTAACATACTGTGCCTTTGTTCCCTTTACGAAATCTGTGAGGTATACCTCAAATTCCTCGCCGCTTCCATCTGTGATCTGGATCACAAGTTTCTGTCCCATACCGTCCGGCTGTACCCACATCTCAAGCGCATTATACTTTGAGAAATCATTGTTTGTAAGCTCTGACTTGATCCTTCCTGTCCACACCTCTGATCCATTTGTCTCAAGCTTATACTTGAACGCACCGCCGTATGTGCCACCGTTCTTATGAGTCTTGTCAAGAACAAAGCTTGAGCTGCATCCTGCGGCTGAGTTAGATGTGTATGTGGAATCCAGAAGTCCGTCGCTTCCTGAATAGTACTCGAAGTCCTCGATGACATTTGCAGGAGCCTTATCCTTGGCCTTTCCAAGGCTTATGTGTGACAGCTGTGCGAGCTGCTCGCCATCTGCCAAGAGTGTGATGGTTGCTGTATCTGTCTTTCCAAGCTTGCTGAGATTCTTCTCTGTAAGATCAGCCGTGTAAAGTGTTGGCTCTGATCCTGCAGCGGCAATCTCGGCTCCAGCCTCAGCGTTGAGTGTAAGCTTAACACCTGTATCAGGATTGTTGATAATGAACTGAACCTTTGATGCATTCTTAACACCAGCCTTGAGTGTTGTCGCCTTGAGGATGGTATCTCTGTCAAATGGATATACCATATAACCCATCTGGTTAGTGTATGTATTTGCAGAAACTCCTGCAAGGGTTCCCATGTTGCTGTAGAATCCTGTGTCTCCACCAAATATTGATGAGTCGTCGTTGTAGTACTTTATGAAGTCATTTATAAGCTCCTGTCCATGTGTGTCGTCATACTTATATGGAACGTAGAAGTTGGTATCTCCGAAGTTGGCCCATACAAGGTAGTATGGCATGTTGTTCTTCTTCGCGATGTCGCTGACTTCCTGATACCAGTTCTTTCCTGAAGCCTCTGTTCCAACCGGATTGCCCTTTACGAGAAGTCCCTCGTTGTCTGAACCATCCTTCTTCATGACTCTGACACCGCACTCAGCGATGGCTGGTATCTTGCCCCTCTTTGCAGCTATTGATGACACGATATTACATGTTGTATCAAGACTGTCAAAGAAAGAATTGTCTGCAGCTGCAGGGTACGAATTGTAATCGTTATAGTAGTCAAATGCAAGGATATCTACATACTCATCGCCTGGATAGTATGACATGTAAGCTGCCTCTGATGTGATAGGTCCGTTTGGCGAGTATACCCAGAGAAGGTTGTGTACACCGCTCTGCTCCATGTAATCCTTGGTATATCTGTAGAGAGACTTGTATGTCTCAGCTGTGTTCATTGATCCCCACCAGAACCAGCTTCCTGTATTCTCGTGGAATGGTCTGATCATGATAGGTATTCCGGCAGCCTGAAGCTGTGATGCGTAGTCTGCGATCACATCGAGGTAAGCTGTAAATACCTCATTGTACTCTCCACCTGGGAGAATCTGCTTTACTATGTCATTTGACAGATCCTTGGACTCTGAGAAATCACATCCGTAGAAGCTGTATGTTCCATCCGAGTTCTTCACTATCTTGGAGCTGGAGAAGTTTGGCATATGCATTGACAATGACACGATCGCACCATTTGCCGCTGCAGTCTTGCTGTATGCCACTGAGTTTGCCAGTGCCGAAGCTGCGTCTGAACCGCCTGCCTCCGAGCCTGTAACTGCCAGTGAGTCGATTCCGAACACACCGCTGACCTGTCCGGTCACATCATATACATCACCGAGTGATGCCTGTGGATTTACGCTTCTGCTCACATCATTCTGATGTCCGAACAGAACCTGATCGCTGTTCATGAGCGTATTCAGGTATGCCGCGAGCGCTCTTGCGCTGTCTGCTGCATTTGCATCGCTCACTCTAACTGATGATGGCATCTGTGAAAGATCCGCTGGTGAACCAGCACCAGGAGTCTCTGTTATCTCAACAAAATCCTTTGTTGTATCTGCCTGTGACAGAACAAGATTATCAAGATATACATTGCCCTTGAAGCTTGTGCTGCTTCCTATGATTCCTATTGTCACATCTGTGAGTGGTTTATCTGTCGGAGTAAATCCCATAGTAACTGTAGCCTTCTTTAATCCATCGCCGATATCCTCTGCATCATCGTCAATGGTTGTATCTTTATTTATTATTCCATTTGCAAAAAACTTGATCTTGCTTCCCTTGAGCTTTGCCGGGTAGATGATATCCACACTGAGCTGGTTGTACTGGCTCACATCCATAGCCTCTGTAGGAACACACTTAACCTTTGCCTCACTCCATGAGGAAGTTGAATCTGCTGAGTAGTCAACAGAAACCTTAAGTCTCTCATTTGCACTGTCATATGATATGTCAGGTGTGGCAGTACCTGCCTTGTTGGCTGCATCGCCGTGCTTGTATGCATATCCGGCCTCTGTGCTCCACTTGTCATAATCCTCAGCCGATGAGAGATCCGAGATGACAGCAGGATCTCTCTGCTCAAGTCCGCCGCTGCTCTCCTTAACATCAAGTACCTTAACGTTGCTTATTGTGATCTTGCCAGCATATGCTGAGTTGGAATTGTACTGGAATACGATCTCCTGCACATTTCCCACCTCTGATACATCAAATGCAAATGATATATCGCACTTGCCATCGACAAAGTTCTCAGCCTTGATGAACGGATAGTCGCCTGACTTGACGTAATCCCAGCTGTCGCCTGTCTTCATGGCACATGCAAGCTGTATCGCGTTATATGACCCGTCTGACGCCTCGGCACCATCAAGTCCCGTTGCATCTGCATCAAGTGTAACTGTAGCTGTGAGCTTTGCCTTTGCTCCAACTTTGACATTGTCTACTGTAGGAATATCTGTATAGCTTCCTGTATCATTGCTGGCAAATGCCTTGTCTGTCCACTTTGCATCGCTCGCTGTGTCAAACACAAGGCTTGCATCTGCAAAATTTCCAACCTCAGTCTCTGATGTTGTCGGCTTCTTGCCACTCTCTACCTTGTCAACTGCAACGCCGCCGATGAGAACCTTTCCTGTAAATGCTGAGTTTGCATTGTACTGGAATACGATCTCCTGAACATCGCCTGCATCCACTCCGTTAAAGTTGAACTCTACGCTGCACTTGCCATCTGTAAGGTTCTCACTCTTTAAAAATGGATAGTCATCTGACTTGACATATGTCCAGCTATCGCCTGTCTTGATGGCACATGCAAGCTGGATCGCATTATATGATCCGTCTGACGCCTCGGCACCATCAAGGCCTGATATATCGCCGTCGAGAGAAACTGTCGCTGTGAGTTTCGCCTTTTCACCTACAGTTGCCCCCTCTATTCTCGCCATGTCGGCATATGTAGCGCTGTCATTGCTGGCATACGCTTTATCTTTCCATGTCTTATCTGAAACAGCGTCAAATGTGAGAACTGCATCTGAACTGCTCCATACTGTATTGTCTGTGATCGAAGGTGCTGACACACCTGTCACATTTCCTGTTGCTGATGATCCGCCACCTGGCTCTTCTCCACCATCAGGCTCCTCTCCTGAATCATCACTCTGAATCTCTACATCAGATATTGATATTGTTCCAGTATATGCAGAGTTTGAATTGTACTGGAATATTATCTCGTTCGCAGCTCCTGTATCCTCCACATCAAATGCAAATGATACCTGTGTCTTGCCATCTGTAAAATTTTCCGCTTTAAGGAATGGATAATCATCAGACTTGGTGTATGTCCATCCATCGCCAGTCTTGATTGCACAGGAAAGCTGGATCACATTATACGTTCCGTCAGCAGCCTCCGCACCATCCAATCCTGAAAAATCTCCATTAAGTGTTACATTTGCCGTGAGCACAGCCTTTTTACCCACAGACACATCATCGATCCTGCCTAACTCTGGGTATGTACCTTCATCATTGCTGGCATAAATTTTATCTGTCCACTTGGCATCTGCGCCAGTGTCAAATACCAGTTTGTCTGTAGTGATGCTCCACGCCATTTCCGCAGACGGCTCTGATGCATCAGCTGAGACTATTGCCCCTGCACTTCCCCAGAATGAGCCAACCATTGCAACTGCACATGTCACAGCAACAAGTCTTGTTCTAAATCTCACCATATTCCTTACCCTTTCTTTTTTGTGATATTCCTCCACTTTACTCACCACGAACAGCCTAATTCGTGATTAATATTTATACATATACTTATATTAACTCATTTTTTAATTGTTGAACATGTCATTAATTACCGAATATTTAAGTTGTTTTTTATTGCTTTTGCACGCCATATTAGTCAATAATTTAAGTTATTTGCAATTAATATTAGTTTCTTGTTACCGCACGGATTGTTACTGCTCGCAGAGCGGGTAATCAGTGGTTTAACACACGTTGTAATTAATACATAAAAAAGCCAGCTGGCATAATACCAACTGGCTTTATATTAGTTTATTCATTTTTTAAATATTGAAGTATCTAATCAAAATATCTGAATGTTTCCACACATGCCATTGATTCTTCCACTATATTATAAATATCTATGAAAAAATTCGTTGTGCCTAGAGATTAAACTTACCGGAATATCAACTATCAGGGTACGAATTGCATCTACTCATAACATGCACTGCATGAACTTGTATATGTACCAACCTCTTATAAGCACTGGTCTTGCGGTATGTGATATGACCTGATGCCCTTGAAACACCACTCATATCTTGTGTTTTGAACAATCACGATGGATCAAATCTGGTATCAAATACCTGCGTCCTGGCACTTCAATCATGCTATATACAGCATCTGCATGTGGACTGATTCAAGATTTATCTTAAAGGCATCTCGTGTGGAAACAACTTCCCAGTTCTGAGTTACCATCATGATAAAAATGTTCTTCAATTGTCTCCAACGGAACCTCCTCCTTTCGTGAACTTGTACCACGGATCTCTGTTTCCTGCGCACCATGTGTAAAGTCTTTTTCACGATTCTATAAATCTCTGAGATAACTTCGTACATGTTACGTGTCACGGGTGACAATCTATGGTGTGCCATCTGTATCTTTTTCAAATGGCCGTTCTTTAATGTACCTTTATTATACATGATGCAAGGCAAATCGTCAACATATTTTTTGACAATTTATTAATTTTATTGTCATTGTTGTTGCGTTTTACCATCAACTTGTCTTTTATGTATATAATTGTGTGAATATTATACACATTTTATCTGTCCATCTTCTATCCTTACGATACGATCGGCCTGATCTGCTATATTTCCATCGTGAGTAACCATAATTATAGTCTGTCTATCTTCACTCTGCAGTTCTCTAAGCAGTCTCAGGACTTCTTTTCCTGATTGAGAGTCCAGATTTCCGGTAGGTTCATCGCAGAGCAACACTTTTGGTTTGTGTATGAGCGCTCTGGCTATCGCAACCCTCTGCTGCTGTCCACCGGACAACTGTGACGGATAATGTGTCAGTCTCTCTGAAATTCCAAGTTTTTCAGTAAGCTTATCAAAGTACTCCTCATCTACCTTAACCTTATCTATCATCATTGGCAGGAATATATTTTCCTTTGCTGTCAGCTCTGGCACCAGATTGAAGAACTGGAATACGAAACCTATATTTTTTCTGCGGAATTTTGCAAGCTGTGCATCTGAATATCTGAGTATATCTTCATCATCATAGAATATCTCTCCTTCTGCCTTTGTATCCAGTCCGCCCATCAGATGCAGCAATGTTGACTTTCCACTGCCTGATGTTCCTATAATCGCCGTAAATTTTCCATACTCAAATTCCACATTACAGTTGCGAAGTGCATGAACAGCATTTGTTCCTTCACCATACGTCTTATTTAAATCCTTTATCTGAATCATATGCATCGTCCCCCTTACTCTTTTTCAGCCAGATCATCAATTATCTCTTCCGATTTCTTCTTGTTGATGTTCGGCGTATCATCCAGAATACCCTTGAGGGCTCCAAATCCGGCTCCGACACCGACTATCACAATGGCGAGCACCAGCACCAGTATAATCTTAAACACAGAAATGTTAAGCTTACGCCGGTTTCTTGGAAGCTTGGATACCAGCTCCTTCTGAGCCTTCACCGCTCCCTTCTTAGTAAAATCCATAAAAAGACCTCCTTAAAACCTGGGGGATAGATCCCCGCTATTTAATTGTAAAAGTAAATTCTAAATAAGGGCAGACTACTGCCGTTAATATACACTTCAAATTAGTATATCAAATAACAGTATAATAATAAAGAAAAAAATATTGCAACAAAACAAAAATTAATAAACGTGAACGAAAAAATCAGAAAGAGTAAATTGACAACGGTATGATTCAAAAGCATAATAAATATAAAAAAGTGCAGAATAAACAGGAGAAGATATATGTTTGCATCAATAGACGAAGCGGTTGAATACTGGAAGGACGAGCTGTCATATGTGGACGACGCAAAGGTGACAGGATATGTGGGAGGCTACCCGGTGGTGGAATTTACCATCAACAAAGCCGCCTGGGGACTTGTTAAGGACAAGAAGAAATTTGGAAGGATCGTAAGATCATCAGAGATGGAGGGCGGAATAGAAGTCGGTGTGTCGACATGCTTTTATCAGACGGCATCCCTGGAGTGGGAGCCACCTGTCCTCAGGGTGTGCGGATATCCTGAAGTGATCAACAGAATACTTGGCAAGGTAATGTAAGATTTACCGTGGAATGCCCCCCCCCGGGGAAATAAAAAAACACGCCGAA
>ERZ791654.1154-NODE-1154-length-10861-cov-1.886452_pt1 | contig 10861 bp, 7 predicted proteins | sample MGYA00509960_ERZ791654 | MGnify/ENA primary metagenome ERZ791654 (study PRJEB30046, sample SAMN00715198) | human gut metagenome | study: EMG produced TPA metagenomics assembly of the A metagenome-wide association study of gut microbiota in type 2... | reverse complement strand
TTCTGCGTGATGACTGCCTTTAATTTTCCGGCCTTTTCAAGCTCTGCCAGCTTTTTATGTGCCATGTTTGGCTTTGCATCCAGGCAGAGCATTTTATTTTTGTAAAAACGATAAAATTCTTCCGGGTTTCGCATGAAAAAACTATGGCTCAGAATGGTTTCCGGCGGATAATCATACTCCTGGTGATAAAGTCCGTCCGTACTTCGAAAATCAGGAATCCCGCTTTCTGTCGAGACACCGGCCCCGCCAAAAAATACAATATTATTGCTTCTATTGATGAGTTCTTTCAGTTTTTCTGTGCCATTCATACAAATCACCCTTTCATACCCAAATTATATGATGCCAGAGGCAAAATCTCTTACACTGCCTTGTAGGTTTCGATCAGCTTGCCCTGCACGAGAAATCTTGTCTCGGAATTTCCGGTACAGGTAGAAAGTGTCACGATTTTATCATCGCTTGTCACTTCGATGTCACGTTTCAAAACGGAACGTTCAAAACAGGAATCAATATATTCTTGAAATTTCTTTTTGTCGGAAAACTGAAGCTGATAGGTTTCGCTTGTCGCACCGACTTCCTGGCAGGAGAAAATTTCGTATTTATAAATCTTCTCCGGCGTATATACCCAGAAATATGCATCCGAGTCAAACACTGCCTGATCGCGGAATTGTTTTAATTTTCCGAACATGGAAAGATTTCGCATATTGTGTCCGTAAATGATCGTGTTCGGATCGGAAAAATCTTTTTTGCAGCCGTGATCCATAAAAATACATCCGGCAATATTCGGCTGATTTTCAAAGGTATTGTGCAGATAGTAATCGTTATCCTTGCCCTGCGTGACCGGATAACTGATATCGATCGCACCGACCTTCAGCCAGGCGATAATATCCTCATTCACGGCTTTCAGTCCGGTAAAATCGATCGGATTTTTCATCGTCGGCTCCGCCGCATCCGTGTTGATTTCTTCAAACATACCCTTTTCATCAATATATTTATTCTCCAGTGCATGATACTCATCACTGCCCTTTTTATATTCCTGATAAATCGAAAGCAGCTGATAGCCGGAATAACAGAACACGCCAAGTGCCACGATCATGATCAGCGTCCGGATCACATCTCCGGCGGTACGCTTCTTTTTCTTGTTTTCTTCCATTTAAATAACACCTCCCGATTGCCGCTGTCCCTTCGGCAAAAGTCGCCTCAGACGCACCACAAAACGGGTGGACTGAATGTCACTAAAAGCTTCGATCGTTCCTTCATGCAATTCCACGATCTCTTTTGCCACCGAAAGTCCAAGTCCGGCTCCTCCGGTCTGGCTCGATCTGGAATTGTCCGCACGGTAGAACTTTTCAAATACGGTCTGCAGTTTCTGTTTCGGGATCGGCTCACCCTGATTAGAAAATACGATGACAACGGCAACACCTTCCCCGTATGCACGCACATCAATGTTTGTGCCGCGGTAACTATAGGCAACCGCATTTCGCAGAAGGTTATCAAACACACGGGCAAGTTTGTCCGGATCACCTTCTACCATAAGATCTTCTTCCGTATAAATATTTCCGGTCAGATTGTTATCGGCAAACACGGCATAAAATTCATCCATGATCTGCTCCAGCATCAGTGAAAGATTGATGGTCTCTTTCTCCAGACGGATATTCTGGAGATTGAACTTTGTGATCTCAAAAAATTCGCTGATCAGTTCACTTAGACGGATCGCCTTGGTGTGTGCGATATGGATATATTTTTTGCGTTCTTCCGGCGGCATATCCGGTTTTTCGTCCAGCATACTTAAATACGCGATCACAGATGTGAGAGGCGTTTTGAGATCGTGTGCCAGATAAACGACCAGATCATTTTTCCGCTGCTCACTTTCCTGTGCCATGCGTTCTTTCCGTGCCAGCGTCATTTTCATGGTATTTAATTTCTCTGCGATCGGCTCCAGTTCTGTTTCCAGCTCGATCGGCTGTTTTGAATTTGATAAAACATTGTCGATCCCATCTCCGATGTTTTTCAGATAATTAGCAGTCTTTGACAGTGCCGCATAATATCCGACCAGAAACAGCAGCATAAATCCGATCCACTGAAACACATCCCGGTTTGCCCGAAATATATTCTGATAGATCACATCTGCTTCTGCCTGCGAAAGATTCATTTTCATCAGAATACCGATGATCAGGTTTAAGAGCTTTCCCTGAAACAATCCGTCAAGGATCAGTGTGACGATCATTTTTCCGACCACCAGGCTCATCATCATAATGCCCATCGTCTGCAGCATCATTTTCCATTTCAGCCTGCGATATTTATTTTTCAACGCGGTATCCCACTCCCCATACGGTCTTGATAAAATTACTCTTGCCGGCCGGTCCGCTCATCTTTTCTCTCAGGTGACGGATGTGGACCATAACCGTATTGTTGCTGTTTTTATAATATTTTTCTTTCCAGACTTCTTCAAACAGCCGCTCAGAACTGATGACCTGCCCGCGGTTGTCACACAGCAGCCAGAGGATATCAAACTCAATCGGTGTTAAAGTCAGATGCTTTTCATTGTAAATACACTCATGCGTGGTACGGTTCAGAAACATATTTCCAAAATCAATCACATCTTCCTGTGCCCTTCCGCCTGTATTGTACTTGGTAAACCGACGCATCTGTGCTTTGACACGTGCAATCAGTTCCAGCGGATTAAATGGCTTTGCCATGTAGTCATCTGCCCCGAGCATCAGACCGTTGATCTTGTCCATATATTCTGTTTTTGCCGTCAGCATAATAACCGGAAAATTATATTTTTCACGGATTTTCTGAAGAACCTCAAATCCATCAATATCCGGAAGCATCACATCCAGAAGTGCCATATCCGGTGCTGCTTTCTCAATCGATACAAGTGCATCTTTTCCTGTATAAAACTTTTCGACCTCAAAGCCTTCGTTTTTCAGATACAGTTCAATAACATCTGCGATTTCCTTTTCGTCATCAACCACTAAAATTCGGTTTCCCATTTCTGTACTTTCCTCCTGATACAGCTTGCACCCACTTTTCAAGTCGAACACAGGCAAAACCTGGTATGCGGTTCTGCGAAGCCTTAATTGTGCAAGTCAGGCACACCAAATCCACATTGGATTCCACTGCACCCGGCATCCGTATTTTTTAAGTTTCTATATCACTTTTCGTAATTACAGCTCGCAGTTGTTTACTGTTCTCGGGAACGGGATTACGTCACGGATGTTTGACATACCGGTCAGGTACATAACGCAACGTTCGAATCCAAGTCCGAAACCTGCATGTCTTGTAGATCCATATTTTCTCAGATCCAGATAGAATCCATAATCTTCTTCCTTCAGTCCCAGCTCATTCATGCGTGCGAGCAGTTTTTCGTAGTCGTCCTCTCTCTGACTTCCGCCGATGATCTCACCGATACCAGGCACAAGACAGTCCATAGCAGCAACGGTTTTTCCATCTTCGTTCAGTTTCATGTAGAACGCTTTGATCTCCTTTGGATAATCTGTTACAAATACCGGACGTTTGAAGATTTTCTCAGTCAGGTAACGCTCATGCTCTGTCTGCAGATCACATCCCCAGGATACCTTATATTCAAATTTATCGTTATTTTTCTCAAGCAATTCGATTGCTTCTGTATAAGTAACGTGTGCAAACTCGGATTCCACTACATGTTTCAGACGGTCAATCAGTCCTTTATCGACAAAATTGTTGAAGAACTGCATTTCTTCCGGTGCATTTTCCATGACATAGCGGATCACATATTTCAGCATGGACTCTGCAAGGATCATGTCATCTTTCAGATCAGCGAATGCGATCTCCGGCTCGATCATCCAGAATTCTGCTGCATGACGTGTTGTGTTGGAGTTCTCTGCACGGAAAGTCGGTCCGAATGTATAAATGTTGCGGAATGCCTGTGCAAAGGTTTCGCCATTGAGCTGTCCACTTACGGTCAGGTTGGTCTGTTTTCCGAAGAAATCCTGGCTGAAATCTACGCCGCCCTGCTCTGTTTTCGGGATGTTATTCAGATCCATAGTTGTTACCTGAAACATTTCGCCCGCACCTTCGCAGTCACTTCCGGTGATCAGCGGAGTATGCACATAAACGAAATCTCTCTCCTGGAAGAATTTGTGGATCGCATAAGCGGTCAGGGAACGTACACGGAACACTGCCTGGAACGCATTGGTTCTCGGACGCAGATGTGAGATGGTACGCAGATATTCAAAGCTGTGACGTTTTTTCTGAAGTGGGTAATCCGGTGCGGAAGCTCCTTCTACCACAACTTCGTCTGCCTGGATCTCAAATGGCTGTTTTGCTTCCGGTGTCGGGATCAGCGTACCGGTAACGATAACGGCTGCTCCTACATTCAGTTTGGAAACCTGTGCAAAGTTTTCCATTTTATCGTGGTATACGATCTGCAGTGTCTCAAAGAAAGTACCGTCATGCAGCACTAAAAATCCAAATGTCTTGGAATCTCTGACGCTTCGAAGCCATCCTCCTACTGTAATCTTCTGATTTAAATATTTTTCCGTATCACGGTAAATTTCTCTTACTGTTACCAATTCCATTTTATAAACTCCTTTGTTTTCCATTTTTACAGCAGAATCTGGTTCTGCCGTTTTCTTACTGCTCTCAGTATATCCTAATCTTTCCGACGGTGCAAGCAGGATATGGAAAAGCTTGCGTACATTTCGCTTTGTTTTTGCCTCCAGACCATGAAAAATGTTCAGCATCTTCATCATTTTCTGTAAACGGTTCTGCGTAAAATCCATAACCGTGTCTGCCTGAGTCGCTTCAATGATCTCAAAAAGGGCATCCACGATCTCCTGCTGCTCCTCAGGAGAATACGATGCGATCCACTCATTGATCTGCTGATTTTTCTTTTCGGTCGCCGGGTTAATCTCTTCTTTGTATACAAAATCCCCTTCTTTTACTACCCAGGTGAACATATCATGCTGCAGCACACCTTTCCCGGAACTTTCCACAACCTGATAACTTCCCGCAGTATGCAGAAGCATGCCCACAAAGGAATCCTGCGGAACCATTTTGATGATCTTCTTTTCGATCCGAAGATAACCTTCTTTCCGGTAAATATCTTCCCGGAAACCCGGCCCGTCAAAACAGTATACGGCTCTGATCCGGTCCTGGATCTGCGGTTCTGTCTCCATCGCTGCAAAGACTGCCTCATTGCCGCCTTTGGAATGTCCGCCAATCATCAGCGGGGCATCGCCGGTGTATTCTGCAATGTGCCGCAGATAGAGCCTTGCCGCCGTCTGCGACGGAATCGGGCTTTTCAGTGCCATATCAAAATCTTCTCTCCAGCCGACGATCGTCTCATCTGTCCCGCGAAATGCCACATACACCGTTCCGTCTTCCAGCAGAAATGTAACTGCCGAGAACTGCATCTGCATTTCTTTGTCCGTGAGATTGGTGTAATAATTGAGCCGCATTTTTGCAAAACGCCTGCTTCTGGCAACCGCCGCATAGAGCCTGCGATTGTCTTTTTCGTACCAGTCTGACACATACAGACTGTTGTATTTCGGATGTTTGCGAAGAGAACGCATCGTCACTCCTCTGATGTCATTTCCATCCATTTTTTCGACAAGATCCGGCACCAGATCCTGAAATTTAAAATAAGACAGCTGACACAAGATCAGACTGTCTACGTGGGAAAAAGGTCTTTCCCCGAAAGAAAGACCTCCATATTCCTTTAAATATTTTAATGTATTATCCGTAAGTTTCATATTCTATCACCTGCAGATTTTAAAGATAAAAGCTTTCCGTTCACCGATTTCTGTGAACTGCCGCTGTCAAAGTTCCAGTCTTCCGACTTCTTTGTAATCGTTTGCCATGTCATAAATACGGATCTGTCCGCCGCCGACCAGATAAAAATTATCGCCGATAAAACAGCCCCGGACTTCCTGAAGTCCGTTGTAAGAGTAGCCATAGTAAGAATCTCCGAGATTTTCCGTGAAGACATTTTCAAATCCTTTTTCTTCATCATAGCAAAAGACCATATAGCTGGAATCACACATGAAGCCAAAAACATTTTTTTCCGTATCAATCATCGCCGCTTTGTAATTGTAGAACAGCGGGCAGTCGTAAGTGTCTTTGATCACAAACTTGTGCAGCTGTTTTACGTTGGACGGATCGGATACATCAAACATCGCAAGTTTGATACCTGTATAAGCTCCTGTCTCCGGATCAACTTCGTTGCCCACACCGAGCAGTTTGTTTTCTCCGTAAAAATGCAGATACGAGGAAAATCCTGTGATTTTCAGTTCTCCAAGTATTTTCGGATCAGACGGATCGCTTAAGTCAACCGAAAACAGCGGATCTGTATTGCGAAATGTCACAAAATATCCGATATCACCGAGAAATCTTGCGGAACGGATGTCTTCTCCTTCTGCCAGATCTCCAATGTTTCCGCAGACCTGCATCGCATCATCCAGCACATAGAGTGCATTTTTCTGTGTCTCCCCACTGTAGTCTGTCAGAACAACTCTGAGATAACTGTTGTACTCATTCATAGAAAAACTGTCGTTCAGAGAACCTTTTAGATCTGCCGCACCTTTTGCCTGGATCTTCCCTTTCTGGCAGGAGAATTTCAGAATCTGTGTCATCGTCACATCACTGCTCCAGTTTGTGTTGCTGATATAAATATTATTCTCACTTACATAAAAATTCTCCGCTGCAGATACAACTGCTTTCTGATCTATGATCGCATCCGGTTTTCCGGTGCTCACAGAAGAGATTACCAGGCAGGAAGTACTGTTCTGATACTCCGGAAGAAAAATATCCGAGGACTCCATTCTTGCACCATTTACTGCCGGAATGTACTCATCAATTTCCGATGCATCGCTGACCTGCGGATCAAACTGCGTAAACAGATAAACGATATCGCCGTTTTTTCTGGAAGTGCTGTAGTGTCCCTGCTGCTGAACCACACCGGTGAGCTGCGGCTGGGAACGATCGGAAATATCATAGGTGTAAAGTTTTGTATAATTTTCCGTATCCGCCGTGTAAGTATCTTCTTCAGCATCACTGTTCAGCGTAGTCTTGCTTCCGGTCACGATCAGGCTCAGCGTGTCGCCGTCCACGTACATTTCCTGCGGTGTCTCATTCAATGCATCCAGCATGATCGTTCCCTCTGTCTGCAAAGCCTTGTCTTCTGCACGGATCAGACGGACACTGCCGGTTGCTTTCATCACATACAGATATTTTCCGTCCGTCTTGACTACATCTGCTTCATCCACGCCTGCTTCCTGCAGATTTGTCTTTGAATAAGAAAACCCTGCTCCCGCATTTGTTTCAGAGCTTTCCATATCCATGGCCGCCATCGCCGAATCTTCCACCATATAGTCGTTTGTCGTACCTCTTGCCAGCTCTGCTGTCTCATACCCGCCATATCCGCTTTCTGTTTTTTTCAGGGCATCAAAAATCTCTTGATAACTCTTTGCACCGGCAAAAACATAATTACCGGATTCAACATCCGCTGACGTCTGGGCCGTCGTTGTTTTTTCTGTTGTTGCTTCCGTTGTATTTTCTGTTGTAACTTCAAAAATTTCTGTCTCACCTGTCGCTTTTGTACTCTGCGATGCGTCTGCAAGCGACATCGTTCCGGCTTCATTCTGGCTGTTTTCGCCATTTGTGCCGGAAAGTCTGGTAAGACCCGTCACCCCTCCGATGATCACCAGTGCGAAGACTGCCGCAACTGCTCCCCACTGGGCATATCTTCGAAACCGGCTTTTTTTATCCACCGGCTGTTCTTCCAGCAGACGTTTAATCTGCTCTGGATGGATTTCTTCCGGTGCATCGACATTTTCACCGGATTTTTTTATCATATCCAAAATCTTTTTTTCATCCATACAATCCAACTCCTCTCACTCACTAAGCATCTGCTCCATTTTCTTAAGAGCACGGCTTTTCAGAGAACGCACGGTATTCTCATTCATTTCCAGCATGGCGGCAATCTCTTTTCCGGTATATCCGCCAAACAGACTGGAAGAAAGTATCAGACGTTCTTCGTCATTTAATTTATAAAATGCCGCCCGCACATCCATATCTTCGCTCGTGTCACGTTCCCGCCATGCCAGATCGGCCGGAAGCTCCACGGCACGGTTCAGATAGGATTTCAGCTTCTGTCTGCATTTGTTGGCAAGAATCCGGAAAATCCAGGCACGAAAAGCATTTTCGTCTTTTAACCCTTCAATCCCCTTCCAGGCATCCAGTACTGTCTCACTTACAACATCTTCTGCTTCATGCCTGTTTTTCAGGGTATATAATGCAAATCGAAACATATCCTGATATACTTTCTCGTATTTTGCAGCAAAATCTTCTGCATTTCGCTCCATATGATCACCCCATTCTTTTTATGCTCAGGAGGCGTTCCGTCTGCAGCCTTCCCGCCTCTCATCTATACAGTGTCATTTTTTTCGTGTTTTGTTGCATGGAAAATTTTTTTCTGTTTTTACTCCTCAAGCGGATCAAAATACGTGATAAACTGATTTCCGGCTGCTTCAAACATATCGGCACTTTCTTCCAGTCCGTAATAATAGGTCTCGGCTTCTCCCGGTTTTAACAGAATCGTATTGTACTGGTCATATCCGGCAATGATCACAACGCCGTCTGCTGTTTTTGCCAGAACCGGCGTGCCCTCGCTTACATAATACAACACACTGTCGAGTGTACATCCGGTCAGGTCAAGTACCTGTTTGCCGAGATTTTTTGACAGTTTTTTGATGTTCATCTTACCGCTTAAAATCACATCCGGAAACGTACTGATATCCAGCTTGCAGGTGGTCTGTTTGTTGCCTCGCTCCCAGATCAGCTGCTGTTTGTTGTTTACCACAACGCCAAGTTGATCATCTGCTCTCTGTACCGCCTCACTGATCGTGGTGTACATGCTGTCGAGATGACCTTTCGCATAGACATAGTAAAGTTCTTCTGTCTGTTTTTGGGCCGGAATCGATACTTCTGCAACCTCTTCGCCTTCTGCCTTGACCTGTTTTGCATAAAGGATCTGCGGTGTTGTACCTTCCTCGATCGTCTCACCCGTTTTCAGAATGGTTTCTGTCTGTTTTTTGTCGCTTTCTGCATACGCAAATCCATAAGCCGCTTCATCGTCCGCACTGCTGTTTACGATGTGATCCTGGCTGGTCTCTGTATAGCCGCGTTTCGTTTTCTTGACACGGTCCAGCGTCAGCAGTTTGTCATTTACGCTTCCGCCGATCACGTAACAGCCGTCCGGCTCATAAGTCTTTAATGTCTCTCCCGCAGAATTTACGATCAGTACTTTGTACATCGGGAATACTTCGCTTCCTTTGTCTTCTGTGTCAATATCCGAACCCTTCGCCACGCCGTACACCAGGTCAGAATCGATAAATCCGATTGGCTGCAGACGTTCATCACTGTCGCAGGTAAATGCAGTATCGTTTCCTGTTTCCAGATCACGCAGATTCAGCGTAGAAGAATCGTATTTTTCATTTTCCTGAAGCCATGCAAATTTTCCTCCGGTGGAAGAGCCGACATAACATCCGCTGCTTAAGTTGGAAAACTGTTCTGTCACTGAATTATCTGTGATATTGATATCGTAAAAACTTCCTTCCAGTGTCAGATAAAAATGTGTCCGATCCGCTGACATATAACCCAGATTTTCGACATCTTTATCCAGCAGGGAAAATGCTTCCTGTGTTTCCACGTAAAGTCGCTCCGTGATGCTCGTTGTCGCTGCATCGTAAGTATAGACCGCAACGCCGCACTCTCCTTCATGTTTGCCACGGTTCATATAACCGCACAGAAGGAAGGTCATATTTCCGCTGGAATCTATATTTATGATGCGGATATTATTTTCATCATAAATATCTCTCGCATCCAGCTTTCCATTCTGAAGGAAACTGAACACCTGCGTCAGCTTTTTCGTCCCCGTTTCATAAAGCCACAGGGAACCCTGCTGTGCAAATGCAAAATATTTTTTGTCGGTATCACTTTTGTAGGTCAGATCCCGGCTGTTGATGCCAAGGCGGATACCATTTGTCACAAGAATCGAATTTTCCGGATCAAAAATCTCATTTGTATCACGCTCAAAATCAAGCAGCATGACCTGCGATTCTGCGTATCGCATACGGTAATATTCTGTCACATGATACATTTCCATATCCTCGGTATCACCGGTGGCTGTGATCACATAATCCATTTCCAGTGTTGCCGTGTTTTCGTTTAATTCCTTGATGCTCGGGATCGGTTTTAAATATGCCTGCGGCGTGAGCTTTCCCCACATCAGCTGTGCACCGGAACTGTGGATGTCCATATGGGCAAGCGTTGTGTTATCGGCATCTTCATTTGGCTCGATCGTCTGTGAGATCATTCCGTCTTCATCATTCCCGTTTAAACATCTCTCATAAAATCCGGTTGCAAAATTCAGGTAGTTTTCTGTATTCAGGTTCGCCTGGTTGATAATGCGTGTGTAATAATAAATATCCCTGACACCGGCAGTCACTTTGATCTTCATGATATATTCTGTGTTGATCAGGATCTTATTATTAACTTTCAGTTCTGCCGTCACATAATCATCCTGGTTGCCAAGTGTCGTTACCAGCGTATTTTCCAGTGATTTGCTGCCATCCGCAGACAGTACTTCGTAGCTGACGCTGCTGATCTGGTTTTCAAACGGCTGGATCTGTATATTTACTGTTTTATCATTACTGAGCGGTGTCAGTGTATCCCGCATGGCAATGACATCCATTTCCTGTGCATAACCATGCATACAGTTGATCTGTTTTCCGTTCAGATCAACATAAACCAGCGGAAACGTAGCCTGTGCCATCACTTCAGAGGTATCTGCCATTTTTTTTCCGAGGATTTTGGATCA
>ERZ791654.1148-NODE-1148-length-10910-cov-2.256011_pt1 | contig 10910 bp, 10 predicted proteins | sample MGYA00509960_ERZ791654 | MGnify/ENA primary metagenome ERZ791654 (study PRJEB30046, sample SAMN00715198) | human gut metagenome | study: EMG produced TPA metagenomics assembly of the A metagenome-wide association study of gut microbiota in type 2... | reverse complement strand
AGGTGTTTGTTGCACTTCGATGTTGAATCTACACATTTATGGCTTGGCTATGCCGAACCGCATCTCATCTTTGTACTTACGAAGATAGTACAAGGAGGAAACAGAACAAAAATTTATTTTGCTTCTGTTTATTCTGTTGTTAAGAAAATATTAAATTAAAATTTGTTTATCCGATTATAAATCCCGTTCTTTGTATCGTCTTTTGTTTCTTCTATATTCAAGGAACATAAGATATATACGTATGAAGAGCGTTTTTTAGTGATATTATTCTTGTTTCGAAAATCGCCAGTTTTCAAAGCCATTCAAGAGTGATAGACGTTAAAACGCTCACCTCTTTTACATATAGTTTCCCTGTGAGGGAAGTATATTCATAAAGGCGTGGGCTGTCTATTGTTATTTGAATGGCGGGCGTTTGGCGATGCCTCGAAGCAAATAAGAAATTAAAACGGTTCCCACGCTTCTTCTTTTATTAAAATCCGTTAGGGGGCTGCGGGTATTTGTTTTCTAATGAGTGACGGTAAAACGAGGAGGAAAATACGGTTTCCTCCATAAAAAAACAAGGTCGTGTTTGAATGAGAGACATGTGTTGAAGTGGCTTTTATTAGGTAAAGATAGAGCTTTGATAATTAAAATAATTTGATGTTGGTTTTAACTTATTCATAAATATGCCGACGTTAGCTTTGTTACACATAAAAAACGAATTAAAATGAAAAAAATAAATTTATTATATTTATTAGGATTATTGTTTGTTGTATTGGGATCCGCTTCGTGCTCGGATAATGAAGATGGTGATGCTGATGTTTCCAAATTGATAGGAGTGTGGCATCCTGTTCATGCCGAGGGATATGATGTCGCGGGGGGACAAAAAGAAACTTGGAATAAGGATATTGATGTGACGGTAGATGAGTATGCAAGGGTAGAGTTCCTTGCTGATGGAACTGCCAAGAGTTATATGTACCGTGCGGATAATGATAGTTGGGAGCTTGTTTTTACTGCTAGTTATCGATTAAAAGGAGATTTGTTGACTTTGTTCGATTCCGAAGGAGTAGGCGATGAGGCGACGATTGTTTCTCTAACATCTACGCAGCTGGTCATGGAAACAAAATATAATGAGGGCGAAGACGGTGAGTATTGTGATAAGATCACATATGAGAAAGTAAAATGATGGTCGATAAAAACGATTGTTTCGCTTTTGCCTTTATGTGGGTGGGAAAAAAGTAAAATGTCCGATTCCTATTTATGAGTAAGGTTTGCGAATATTCGCAAACCTTATTTGTTGTAAAGAGTGAAAAATTTCCCGAGGAGGCCTTTTGCTGAAATCAAGGTAGGAGTGAAGGCATGAGGTACAAAAATATTTAGGGAAAATGACAGGTAATAATTTCGTAAAGGCTTGTAGGTAAGAAAATAAAATGTTAACTTTGCCCCGCTTTTTGAAAATTCCGTGTGATGGGAAATTAAGGAGCAGTGAAAGCTTAATTTTGAGTAACACAAAACAACACAACGATGAAAACATTTCAATTGAATGGTACGGCCCGTACCGATTTGGGCAAGAAAGCAGTAAAAGGTTTGCGTAAGCAAGGATTGATTCCCGCAGTGCTGAATGGTGGCGAGCTGGTAGAATTGCCTTATCAGGGAGCGCTCAAACCCTGTGAAAAGTTGGTAGAACTTCCCGGTGGTAAAAAAGGTATTATCGTTACCGATTTCACTGTGACTAAGGATGCCGTTCGTAAATTGGTTTATACTCCCGATATTTTTGCAGTCGAGTTGACTATCGATGGTGAAAAAAAGATGGCGGTATTGAAAGATTTGCAATTCCACCCTGTGACCGATGCTATTCTGCATATGGATTTCTTGGAAGTATCCGATAAGAAACCCGTTGTTATGGAAGTTCCGGTTCAACTCGAAGGACACTCCGAAGGTGTACGTGCCGGTGGTAAATTGAGTTTGTCGATGAGAAAACTGAAAGTAAAAGCCATCTATTCCAATATCCCCGAACGTTTGGTAATCAATATCGACAATTTGGGATTGGGTAAAACCTTGCAAGTGGGAGAACTCCATTTCGAAGGTTTGGAATTGATGAATGCCAAGAATGCCGTAGTTTGTGCGGTTAACTTGACTCGTGCCGCTCGTGGTGCGCAAGCTGCCGCTAAATAACGATCGATAAACCTGTTTTATTGATGAAATATCTGATTGTAGGGTTGGGGAATATCGGTTATGAATACGAGAATACCCGACATAACATAGGATTCAGAGTATTGGACGCCTTAGCTAAGGCGTCCAATCTCGTTTTTACCGATGGACGTTACGGTGCTACATGCGAACTTCGGTTAAAAGGACGTGTGTTGGTTTTGTTGAAACCTTCGACCTATATGAATTTGAGCGGAAATGCGGTTCGGTACTGGTTGCAAAAAGAAAATATACCGGTAGAGAATATGCTTGTCGTCGTAGACGATTTGGCTTTGCCGTTCGGTACATTGAGATTGAAACCCAAAGGCAGCGATGCCGGTCATAATGGATTGAAACATATTTGCAAAATATTGGGTACACAATGCTATGCCCGTCTTCGATTCGGTATAGGGAATGATTTTCCGCGAGGGGGACAAATAGAGTTCGTTTTAGGATCTTTTCCTCCGGAAGAGGAGAAGCAACTCCCCGAAAAGTTGGAACGAGCCGGCGAGATTATCAAGAGTTTTTGTTTAGCCGGCGTGCAGCAAACTATGAATCAATATAACAATAAATAGCAGATATGGCAAAAGACGAGGTAAGAATTGATAAATTCATGTGGGCTACCCGCATTTTTAAAACTCGTACCATAGCGACCGAAGCCTGTAAAAAGGGAAGGGTAATGCTCGACGGAGTTGCGGTGAAGCCTTCCAGAATGATCAAAGTTGGCGATGTCATACAGGTGAGAAAACCGCCTGTAACATATTCTTTTCGAGTTCTGGCTCTCTCCGAAAATCGTATGGGGGCAAAATTAGTTCCCGGGTATTTGGAGAATATCACTCCGCCGGAACAATACGAATTGCTCGAAATGGTGCGTATAGGAGGTTTTGTCAATCGCCAAAAAGGATTGGGACGACCGACGAAAAGAGACGGGCGTCAAATGAAGCAATTCCTCGAATCGGAGTATGCCGATGATGGATTCGATTTTGATTTCGATTTCGAAGATGACGACTTGGACGAATAGGGGATAGCGGAATGTATTTCCCATTGGGTAAAGTCGAATATTTAAATTTTCTAAAAAAGAAAGGATCGTATAACTCCTCTGAAATAATCTCCCTTACCTTTGTCTGCAAGATTAAGTCTTATGTGGGCGAAAAAACTGAAAATACTGTTCGTTTGTTTGGCCGGTTGTCTGGCTGTTTTTTCGACGGTGATTCCTCATCACCATCATGAGAATGGTATGATCTGCTGGGTAATCGATGCCGCAGAGTCGGGAGATACCCATTCGTCCGATGTCCCCGAAAAGGCTGGCGATTGCAGCGGTTGTAGTTGGTTTGCATATAAGGTTCCGGTCGATATAGTTTCTTTAAATCAATACCTTACATTAAAGTTTGCCCCGGTAAAAATTTTGTTGGGGACGTGGGCTATGTTGTCCGATTTCGTTATCGACAGTTTGGAGGTATCTCCCTGTTTCGGTATTTACATCGAGCGGCTGCATACATTTACTTTTCTTAAAACGTTGGGGCTGCGGGCTCCTCCCGTCGCATAGGTATAAATATCTCTTAATTCCATAAGAGAAAATTCGTTCGGTATTTTTGTATCCGAACCGATAACTATTGTTTATTCAATAATTAATTATACCTATGAAACGAAATATTATATTCTCAATTCTTTTCACTTATATATTCTGGGGGTGTTCGGGTTCGTCTTCTTCTCACAGTGATGAACATGAGCATCAACATAGCGATCATATAGAAGCTCATGATCATAATCACGACGAACACGAAGGTCATGACCATGAAGCCGAAGAACATAGCGACGAGATAATTTTGAAAAAAGCCGAGGCCGAAGCCATAGGTTTAACGACCAAGACTATCCGTCCCGAAAAATTTCACGGCGTTATTTCTTGCTCGGGAACTTTATTGGCTGCGCAGGGAGATGAAGTAACCGTTGTTTCGCCGGTTGCCGGTGTGGTTTCATTGGCCGGTAAACATATTACCGACGGTAGTTCGGTTGCCAAAGGCTGTGTGTTGTTGAATGTTTCTGCCGAGAAGATGGCTACCGGAGATCCGGCTAAACGGGCTTATATCGATTACGAAACTGCTCGCAAGACCTATGAGCGTGCTCAGGAGTTGGTAAAGGATCAGATTATTTCCCGACAGGAATACGAACAGATATATAAAGACTATGAGACGGCGAAATTGGCTTATGAAGCCATTGGCGGAGGAAAGTCGGGCAGTGCCGTGAAAGCCCCTATGGGAGGTTATTTGAAAAATATCATGGTGAAAGACGGTGATTTTGTAGAGATGGGACAACCGCTGATGACCCTTTCGCAAAATAAACGTTTACAATTGCGGGCCGAAGTTCCTCAACGTTATTATAAGGAATTGCCAGCGGTTGTTTCGGCCAATTTCAAGACACCTTATGACGACCGGGTGTATGAGCTTTCTCGGTTGAACGGGCGATTGTTGAGTTACGGAAAGGGAACTTTGGCGGGAGGTGCTTATATCCCCGTGGTTTTCGAATTGGACAATAAGGGTGAGATAGTTCCCGGAGCCTACATAGAAGTCTTTTTGTTGACGGCATCGATCGATAATGCGATCGTGGTTCCCGTTTCGGCACTAACCGAGGAACAAGGGCTCTATTTCGTCTATTTGCGTTTGGACGAAGAAGGGTATAAAAAGCAAGAAGTTACAGTCGGAAATTCCGATGGCGAGAATGTGAGAATATTGTCCGGTTTGCACGAAGGCGACCAAGTCGTTACACGGGGTGTCTATCAGGTAAAACTCGCCGCCAATAGCGGAGTGATTCCCGAAGGCCATTCGCACAACCACTAATACATTACAGCTATGTTGAATAAAATTATCCGATATTCTTTGAACAATCGGCTGCTGATTTTAGTGGTATCTGTATTGTTGCTTTTTGCGGGATTGTACACATCTATGAAAATGGACGTCGATGTCTTTCCCGATTTGAATGCTCCTACGGTAGTCGTCATGACCGAGGCTCCGGGTATGGCGCCCGAGGAGGTGGAACGGTTGGTGACCTTCCCCGTAGAAACCGCATTGAACGGAGCGACCGATGTGCGTAGGGTACGTTCCTCCTCGACGACCGGGTTTTCGGTGGTTTGGGTGGAATTCGATTGGGGAACCGATATTTATCGGGCGCGGCAGATTACTTCCGAGAAATTGGCTGTCGTGGGTGAAAGTTTGCCCGAGGGAGTGGGAACTCCCACATTAGGCCCTCAATCCTCTATTCTTGGCGAGATGATGATTATCGGTCTGACGTCCGATTCTACATCTTTGAGAGATTTGCGCACGTTGGCCGATTGGACTATCCGTCCCCGCCTGCTTTCTATCGGCGGTGTGGCGCAGGTTACGGTTATCGGTGGCGAGATGAAGGAATACCAGATTCTTTTGGACTTGCCCCGTATGAAACAGTACGGCGTCACATTGGACGAGGTTCTCAATGCTGCTCGTGAGATGAACCGGAATGCCAACGGAGGTATTTTGTATGAATATGGCAATGAATACATTGTACGGGGAGCTGTCGCTACGACCGACGTCGATGCGATTGCCAAAGCCGTGGTAAAACGGGTCGATGGCGTTCCTGTGTTGATGGGCGACGTTGCCGAGGTGAAGATAGGAGACAAAGCTCCTAAATTGGGTACGGCTTCGGTTCGGGCCAATCCTGCTGTTTTGCTGACGGTTACCAAGCAGCCCAATACGAGTACTCTCGACCTCACGGAAAAACTGCTTTCTTCGATGGACGAGTTACAGAAAAATATGCCGGCCGATGTCACGGTTTCTACCGATATATTCCGTCAGTCTCATTTTATCGAGAGTTCCATAAACAATGTGCAAAAGTCCTTATACGAAGGGGCTATATTCGTAGTGATCGTTCTGTTTTTCTTCTTGATGAATGTGCGTACGACGCTCATTTCGTTGGTCGCTTTGCCGTTGTCTTTACTGTTCTCTATATTGGCGCTCCATTTTATGGGGTTGACCATCAATACGATGAGCCTCGGTGGTATGGCCATAGCCATAGGATCTTTGGTCGATGATGCCATTGTCGATGTGGAGAATGTATATAAACATCTGCGGGAAAATCGACTGTTACCGCCGGGACAACGGAAGCCGATTGTCGAAGTCGTGTTCGAAGCCTCGCGCGAGGTGCGTATGCCTATTCTCAATTCTACATTAATCATTATTGTCACTTTTATTCCGCTCTTTTTCTTGACCGGCATGGAAGGCCGCATGCTCGTGCCCCTCGGTATTGCTTTTATCGTCGCATTGTTTGCATCGACAGTCGTTGCATTGACGTTGACGCCGGTACTGTGCAGCTATCTGTTGGGCAAAGGAAAGACCGATAAGGATATTAGTCGTGAGCCGTTTGTCGCCCGTACTTTGAAAAAATATTATGGGCAGGCTTTGGAGTGGGCGCTGCGTCACCGTACCGGTGTGTTGGGCGGGACTATCGCCCTGTTTGTGGCTGCCATGATTACCTTTTTCACGTTGGGACGTAGTTTCTTGCCTCCTTTTAATGAAGGTTCGTTTACAATCAACGTAAGCACTTTGCCCGGTATCTCGTTGGAGGAATCGGACAATATCGGTCGTCGGGCAGAAGAACTTCTACTTGAAGTTCCCGAGATACAGACTGTCGCCCGGAAGACGGGGCGTGCCGAACTTGATGAACATGCTTTGGGCGTGAATACCTCCGAGATAGAAGCCCCCTTTGTATTGGGAGACCGTTCGCATGCCGAGGTCGTTGCCGATGTACGCAAAAAACTGTCGGTGATTCCGGGGGTGAATATCGAGATTGGACAACCCATTTCTCACCGTATCGACGCTATGCTTTCCGGTACTCAGGCACGTATTGCCATTAAACTTTTCGGCGATGATTTGAACCGCATGTTTATGTTGGGCAATCAGATTAAGAAGAATATTTCGGCAATCGATGGAGTGGTCGATTTGAATGTGGAGCAACAAATCGAACGCCCGCAATTGAAAATCACTCCGCGCAGGGAAATGCTTGCTCGTTATGGCGTATCGCTGTCCGAATTCGCCGAATTTATCGATGTCGCATTGGCTGGCGAGGTTGTGTCGCAGGTGTACGAAGGAAGCCGCACATTCGATTTGACGGTAAAAGTAAAAGACGATGAACGTTCTTCGGCGGCCAAGATAGGAGATTTGATGGTCGATACCCAAGACGGGAAAGTTCCATTGAGTTATTTGGCGGAAATCAAGTCCGCCACGGGACCCAATACGATCAATAGGGAGAATGTGAAACGTAAGATTGTCATATCGGCCAATGTCAGCGACCGCGATTTGCGTAGTGTAGTGGACGATATAAGGGAACGTATCGATGAAACCGTGGTGCTCCCCGAAGGTTATTTCATCGAGTATGGAGGCCAGTTTGAAAGCGAGGCGGCAGCTTCTCGCACGCTTTCGTTCGTTTCGCTTTTTTCCTTGCTGGTTGTGTTCTTGTTGTTATACAATCAGTTCCGAAGCGTATCGCAGTCGGCGGTCATCTTGCTGAATCTTCCGTTAGCACTTATCGGAGGCGTGTTTATCTTGCGCTTTACGACCGGAGAGATAAGTATACCGGCTATTATCGGATTTATTTCTCTTTTCGGAATCGCCACGCGTAACGGTATGTTGTTGGTTTCGCACTATAATACGATGCTGTCCGAAGGTAATTCGTTGCACGATACCATTTTAAGAGGTTCGCTCGACCGGTTGAACCCCATATTGATGACGGCACTTACATCGGCTCTTGCACTCATTCCTTTGGCTTTGGGTGGCGATCTGCCGGGGAATGAAATACAAAGCCCTATGGCAAAAGTCATTTTAGGAGGATTGATAACATCGACTTTCCTCAATGCTTTTGTCGTTCCGGTCGTTTATTGGATTATGAACCGTAAAAAAGAAAATCGATGAGAAATGGCTTTTTATGTCTTTTTGTATTCGCTGTTGCGAATATAGGAGCACAAAATAATATGGCGGATATATTGGCTTCTATCGAAACGAACAATCCCGAATTGAAAGCCGGGGCTCAAATCGTTTTGAGTCAGAAAGCCGAAGTATCTTCACAGAACACGTTGGAAGACCCTAACTTCGAGTTCGAACATTTATGGGGAGCCGACAATGCCAAAGACCGCAAGTACGATATTTCGGTTTCCCAGTCGTTCGATTTTCCTTCGCTATATGTTCAGCGGAATAAAATAGGAAATTTGAAACGTACTTTGTACGATGGGCAGCAGGCTGTTTTGCGACAACAAATATTGTTGCAGGCAAAGGAGCTGTGTTTGCAGGTGATCTATTTGAATCGTTGTATTCGGTTGGGAAACGAGAGGCAAGCTGCCGCCGACGAGTTGGTCAAACTATATCGTGAACGGCTGACCTCTGGCGATGCCAATATTCTGGACGTGAATAAAATCGAAATCGAGCAGTTGAATATCACGACGAGCAATATACAACGCCGGAATGAGCTGGCCGCTTGTCTGGCGCAGTTGCAGGCGTTGAATGGCGGTGAGCCGTTGAACTTGGCGGAGTCGGCTCTGACGGAATATTCCGATAGGGAGTTGCCGGCATCGTTCGATGACTTGAAAGAACAGGCGTTGCAATCCGATCCCGAATTACAAATGTTGCGGCAGGAAAACCAGATCGCCGGTAAGGAGGTTTCTCTCAACCGGGCAGGCTGGTTGCCGAAGTTCGAGCTGGGCTATCGTCATGCCTACGAGTTGGGCGAGCGTTTCAACGGATTGTCCGTGGGCGTTTCCATTCCTTTATTTGCCAATCGCAAGAAAGTGAAGATAGCCAAAGCACAAGCGGTGGCCGGTTCTTTCACTGTTAATAACAAGGAGTTGCAGACGTTGGCGGCGTTGCAGTCTTCCTATAACGAAGCGGTTGCATTGAAAGATAATCGGGAGAGATATGAGCTGTTGACTCGGCAGAATAATTTTGAATTGTTACAGAAGGCTTTGGCATCCGGCAAGATCTCGATGGTGGAGTACTTGGTAGATGCTACGCAACTTTATGAAGCTTTTGAGAATAAACTCTCTTTGGAATATGAGTATCAGTTGCGATTGGCTCGTATGTATAAATTCGAATTATAGGCTTTTCGGAAGATTAGGTTAGAGATGCTTTCGGGGTGCGACTGAATCCCGAAAGCATTTTTTTGTTTTACGGGATACGGCGGTGTCGGGTTATCGCATGTAGACGGATATTAGGCGCAGAGGTAACGGCAGATTCTCTTTCCCGGTGAGAGCGTGGGAAGGGAACTTCGTCAAGGTGATATAAGACAGATGCTTCCGAAGAGCCGGGATAACATTTTGTCGGAGATTCTCATGGTTTCCGGACAAGGACAGCTCGTCTTCTCCGGCATGGAATCCCAATTGTTTCCACGCGTTTAATAGATAATATATACCGTCGTTGATATGGCGTATGCGAAAACTGTTGGATAGCAGGAAGCCCTGCTGGTTGAAACAAAACAAATCGATATGGTCGGTTTCCCAGTGAACATACATTTTAGACGTATATCCCAATCGGCTTTTTCTGAAAAAGTATTCGCACGCCGGAGCCAACCTGTGTAGCAGTACGGGGCGGTCCAACGTGCGTTTCACGAAAGACGACAGCTCTGTGTTCAGGTCGAAAAGTATTTTCGCTCCCGTTTGAGGTAGGTCGGCCGAAATCAAAGTTCCCTCGCTGTCTGGAAAACAAAAATCGAAATAGAGAGGATTGTCCTCCGTCGAAGCGAATGCGTCGGGGATAAAGATAAACCGAGGAGAGTCGGCTATGAAAAAGACTTTCTCGAACGGACGGGTCAATATGGGTTGGGAGAAAACCGCCTCTTCGATAGAAGAAACTCCCTTTTCTGAGGTCAGCGGTAAACATTCCGTTACGATTTCGTCGCGATTCTCTGTGTGTTGTAATAGAATATACAGATACGAACCGTCGGCATACATCGCCAAGATGTATTTGTGACTCTCTTTTATCGGTCGGTTCAGTGCCTCTATCGGTTCCATCGTCAATTTGTTTTAACAGTCTTTGTGCAAACAGAGCAAGGTATCTCCGGGTTTAGCCTCTTCCACTGTGTTTTGCAAGGCAAAATATAGGAGAGGCGGCACGTAGTGCAAAGGGTCGGGTGGTTGGAAATAACCGTTGTTTGCCTTCGTATTTGTTGCAAATATAGTGAAAGGAGAGCGCAGAGGCAAGCGAAAATTACATTTTCGGCTTGACTATGCCGAACCGCCTCCGATATTCCACAAATATAATGAAGGACGAGAGTCGGATAACAACGAATGCATTTGTTTTTTTGAACTGCATTTTGGCTCTCTCCCCTGCCGTGTCCCGTAGCCTTATGGGGTGTTCCCGAAGAAATATTGGGGGAGTGCTCGTAGGGCGAGAGGGGGTAAATTCTACAATCGAAAAATCCTATGTGATTTTTTTTAACCCCTCTCCTCAGAAACGGCTGTTTCTTCGGTGTCTCCCCTATATTGCTCCGCAACACAGGGGAGAAGTGTTAATACTCTCGGTAACGATGGCAGAATTGTGCATCACCCTCTCTTCCGATGCTTCCGCAAAAGAATAGGGTAAGTACCTACAACGCAAAGAGGGAATCCAAAAAAAACATTCAAAGTGATACTTTTATCCACTTCCCCTGTGTCGCACAGCGATATAGGGGAAGTGCCCATAGGACGAGGGGGTTAAATTCTACAATCAAACGATCTCACACCCCCTCTCCTT
>ERZ791654.1145-NODE-1145-length-10966-cov-1.579507_pt1 | contig 10966 bp, 9 predicted proteins | sample MGYA00509960_ERZ791654 | MGnify/ENA primary metagenome ERZ791654 (study PRJEB30046, sample SAMN00715198) | human gut metagenome | study: EMG produced TPA metagenomics assembly of the A metagenome-wide association study of gut microbiota in type 2... | reverse complement strand
ACTCCAGTATGCATGCGCATCCGGCTTCAGATGAACCATAGAAATTATACAGTCTTGTATGTGGAAGCAATCTGAGCAGCTTCTCCTTGTCTGACTCGGCAAGAGGTGCTGAGCCTATCTGTATATAATCAAGCTGATCTGCATAATCCGCGATCCTGTCATCCGACAAATGGAATATCATTCCGAGTGATGCCGGTGATATCGCCATGGATGTCACTCCGTATTTCTCTATGAGCTTCCACAGCGTTCCGATAAATACCATTCCGTCCATCAGACATACTGTGCCGCCATTTACCATGTCTGACTGGTATCTTCTTATTCCAAATGAATGGTTGAGAGGCATTGGTATTATCTCCACATTGCCCTTCTTCATGGCTGTTCCCTCGATGACATTGCCGGCTATTCCCACATCACCTCTGTGGTGCATGACAACGCCCTTTGAAGATCCAGTAGTTCCCGTTGTGAAGAGCAGCATCGATCTGTCCTCCTCACCCGGAAGCTCAAGCTCTGCCTCGCTCTCATCCTTCATCCTGGTTATTATTTCCTTCTGGCTTATACACTTTATTCCATCCACAGGCTTGTCTGATATGAGACATGCCGCGTCAACTCTCTGGCCTATCTCAACTGCCCTCTCTGCGGATGTGGATTTCTCTATCGGCACGACAAGCACCTGCATGTACTGCAGTGCAGTGAACACTGTCAGATAATCTATGTTCTGTGTGCATCTGATCATTACATGATCGCCCTTGCATATGCCCATATCCTGCAAAGCGTGTGCAGTCTTTCTTATATTGCTCCAATACTCTGCGTATGTGACTGTCTTTCTTAGCTCACACACCGCCAGAGTGTCCGGCTGCGTCTGGGCATACTCCTGAATATAATGTAATACCGTCTGCTTATACATTATTCGTTCTCCTTCTTGTACTTCTCCCATTCCGCCATGAGACTGCTTTCCTCATCTGCCCAGGCATCACAGGCATCAGTCCAGCTCTGCTTCTGCTCATCTGTAAGCTTACTCTGCAGGCCGTAATTGTCCTCTATATATTGTGCGAGATATGTGGTAACCTTCTTGGCACCCGCAATATTTACATGCTTGCTGTTGTAGAAATCTGTTGAATACTCCAGATTCAGTTCATCAAGAACATTGTTCATGTTCAGATAATCATATCCCTTTGAGGCTATGTACTCGTCAAGCTGAAGCTGCTTGGATGCCTGACCCTTTGATGGGTAATAAGGTGTCGCAACCAGCAGAACCTTAACTCCGAGCTCCTCTGCCTTTGCCTCTATGTCATCTATATATCCGAGTGTCTCATCCGACAGATGAAGCTGTCCGTCAGACTCAAACACAGGCTCCTTGATCTTCGTGATCTTCGCCCTCTGCCTGCCCGTCTTGAACTCGTCCGTTCCCTGATTGAGTCTGTCTATAAGCACCTGTCTGTCAAATGTCAGCAGATTATCGTGATACTTCAGAATAGGGAACATGAGCTCGAACTTGGACTTCTCGTCCGCTCTGTAATACTTCTGTATCATCTCAAACTTCGTCGATGATGGTCTCATGCCCGATGTCATGACTTCCATACGATAATTGTAATGCTCATCCTTTATCTTTGTGACATCGCCTCGTATGATAATACTTCTGACCTCAACCACAAACAGATCCAGATCCTGGGTCTTGGCAGCCTCCTCCATGAGATACGGCGCAAGTCTTATATCCTGAGCCGCAGTACCTATGAGCATTGATGTGTACCCCTGCTCCTCATACGCCTGGGTCGGTATCCAGTATCTGTACATCGAGCTGGAGCCGATGAGCACCGTATTGATGGTGTTATCCTCCTCCGCATAGTAGTTTGTCCACACATCAGAGTCAAAATCCTGTGGTCTCGCCAGTTCTCCCGCCTTGTTCAAGCCAAGGAAAAGCACTGTACATATCGAAAATACTGATATTGTATATTTTATCCACGCTGGCATATCTTTCTCCCTTCTCATCAGAACTGTTCATATATAAATGACGCGCCCGCACCGGAGCCGTATACTCCGCAAATGGCAATGAATGCCAGACCTGCTGCCATGACCAGCCATTTGAATACTATGTTCTGCTTTGCAAGCCATTCTCTGACATCGCCTGTGTTGCCTCTTCTCTCCATGATCTCCTGCGCGATGGACACAGCAAGAAGGAGAAGGCATCCAAATATCAAAACTCTCCACTCTCTTCCTGAAAGTGAAAATTCATCCACAATATTATACACCCTTGAGTGATCAAAAACCATGGAACGGATCATCCAGATCGAGCTTCGGATTCCCTGTCCCATAAATATAAGACGTCCGATGACACAGAGGATGAATGTCCTGAGCATTCTGAATATCTCCCAGCTTATGCAGTCAGTCTTTATCCTGAGCGCCTTTGTAAGCTTTGCCAGCGGTTCCTCAAAAAGTGTCGACATGCATATCAGCACTCCGTGATACAAGCCCTATGCTATATAATTCCACTTTGCGCCGTGCCAGAGACCGGTCAGCACCCACACACACAGGATAGGTATGCTCGCTGCAAATACCTTTCCTATCACATTTCCTAGGTGATCTCTTATCTTGACATTGAGCTTGAGGAACAGCTTTGATGTTGACACCGGGTAGAATACATATTCTCTGAAGAATGCACCCAGTGACAAATGCCATCTTCTCCAGAACTCAGGAAGTGTCTGTGAAAAGTATGGTCTTCTGAAGTTCTCTCCCAGAACGATGCCGAAGCACTCTGAAGTGCCCCTTACTATGTCCATACATCCTGAGAAATCGCAGTATATCTGGATGGAATATGCGATTCCCACTGCCAGGAATATTCCGCCATGATAATCAAATGTATGCCCAAATATCTCTGTTGTAAAAGCTCCTATCCTGTCAGCTATAACGATCTTCTTCACAAATCCCCAAAGCATGAGCCAGACACCTCTCATGATAGTGTCCATATTGAAGCTGTGCTCCTCCCAGAGCTGATGTCCTACTTCCTCATATCTGGCTATAGGTCCCTGGGTAACATGTGGGAAATAAAGCACATATGACAGGTATCTGAAGAAATTCTTCTGCGCTGATATTCGTCCGTTATACAGATCCACGAGATATGAGATCATCATGAATGAGTAAAATGATATTCCCAAAGGTGCTATGAGATTCCAGTCAGGAATGCTCTGCAATCCGTCGTATGGTATGAATCTCTTTATATTGTCGAGCACAAAGCCAAATGCCTTGAACACCGCCAGAACACCGATAACTATGACAAGTGCCCACACAAGGAACTTCTTTCTCTTCGCCTTCTCAGCAGCCTTGATCTTTCGTGCGGTTCTTCTGTCCGCATCCTTTGCCAGCTCCTCCTGCTCGTCCAGACTCTTCTGCAGCCTCAGTGAGAACAGATAAACGACAACAGCCGTGACAATGACCAGAAACAAGTACTCTATCCCGGCATATCCGTAGAACACAAGACTCGCAAGGAGCAGTATCACCCACTGTATCTTCTTTGGAACTATGTAGTATAGCACTATTGTACACAATAAAAAAACTATAAATGTATAAGTTACTACTGACATGTCCTCTCCCTCTTCTACAAGTAAAAATTATTTATACACTGCTAAACGCCGGCCAGTATTTTAACAGCAGCGCACATACTACTGACATGACCGCCAGAACCAGCAGAGTTATCTTCCAGCCCTCTTTGAACATATACTTTGGCGACAGGCCGTATCCAACCGGTATCGCCCTGATGGATGTCGGAAGCATGTATGACAGGTTGACTCCCACAGATGCCACATATATGTACGGTATCGGATTGAGTCCGCAGCCCTGTGTGATGGATATTACCAGCGGCATGGCTACCGCAGCCGTGGCTGTGTTAGATGTCACATCCGACATGAGAAGTGTAACGGCAAGTATCACGAACACTGTGATAAATCCGCCCTTCATATCAAGCTTTGATATACACTCACCAAGTGCCTCTGCAGCACCGGATTTGTTGATGAGTGTTCCGGCGGCAAGTCCACCGGCAAATATATACATAAGTCCCCAGATGATCTTACCCTGAACATTCTTCCACACCATAATACGCTCTCCGTTCTTGTTGGTGAGAAGGAATGATACTATGGCGCATATGATAAATACATACGCCGGCTTGAGTCCCGGAAGTATGCTCTGGTAGAGCTGTCTGGTAAATGCAAGCACCGTGGCAAGAACAAATAACACAAGTGCTATCTTCTCCTCGTAGCTCATAGGAGGAAGCTCCTTGTATTTTGCTACAAAGTATTCCCTTGAACCGCCAAGCATCTCTGTCTTCTTCACATCACGGATCATGAACAGGATATTTACAAGCACAAGTATGAGCATGATAGGCAGGAATCTTACGACCCATGAAGAGTACATGTACTCCTCGCCTGTTATCTGCTGTATATATTCGACCGTCACAAGATTCATCGCACCTCCGAGCGGCGATGCCAGACCACCGAGTCCGGTTGCATATGCTATCGTGAGAAGTATCTTTGATGCAGTCTTGTTTGTCTTGATGTCGTCCATTCCTATATACTTGAGCATGGCGATCGCTATAGGTGTGATCGTCGCACATACCACTGCATTTGGAAGCACCGCTGACAGAACTGCAGACAACACAAACCAGAACACAAGCTGTATCCTCAAACTGCTGCCGATAAGTCTCAGGAATGTAATGGCTATCCTCTTGTCAAGCCCGGTATTCTCCCACATCACGCTTATGATGGAAGCTCCCAGAAGAAGCAGTATCGTCTCGTCTGCGTAGTTGGAAATGACCGCCGACATGTCAGTCATCTGAAATATCGCATTTAAGGCTATCGGGAGGAATGCAGTTACCGCATAGTCCACCGGGCCTGTTACCCACCAGTACGCCATCCACATGATGGTTCCTATCGCTGCTCTTGACTCAAATGTCGTGAGGCAAAAGTGCCGTAAACAGCCCGAATAACAATGGGCCGATCAGTAAATGTACTATTCTCTTTCGTTCTTTCATAAATATAGCTCCTATTTTCAATAAAACACTGATTTTAAATTATACACATTTAAGATTAATCTTTCATTAAAAAAATTAATATATATTAAAATCCACAGACATTATTCTGCATTTACCGGGATTTTAAATGTAAACAGGCTTCCTTTTCCGGGCTCACTGTCAACATCCACGATTCCGCCGTAATATCTGGCAATCTGCATTACCTGTGACAACCCCAGGCCAAAACCCTCCGCACTTCTGTCCGGCTCACCTCTGTAAAAACTCTCAAATATCTTTTCCTTTGTGCTCTTATCCATTCCCCGGCCCTCATCCCTGACCGAGATAAAATAGCTGTCATTTTTCACACCGCAGGACACATGGATATTACCTCCATCATTGCTGTACTTCACCGCATTTGACATCAGATTGTTCACGACGATAACTATATGGTTCATATTCGCTTTGACCATCGTCGGCTTCAGGTCGTAGGTAAACTTAAGATTCTTCTTACAGATGTACTCCACATCATCGCACACAGACTCCACCACATCCAGCAGATCTACATCCTCAACCGCTATGACTGCGTTTTCATTGTCCATGACCGACATCTGAAGAAGCTGTTCTATGAGCCCCTTCATACGTGAGGTCTGTCTCTCGAATACCTCTATGCTCTCAAGCATCTCCTCATCGCCATTCTTCTCCGCGATCTCCCTGGAAAGCTGACACTGGGCATGCATGACTGCTACAGGTGTTCTCAGCTCATGGGATACATTTGCATTGAACTCAGCCTGTCTCTCAAGCTCCTGATGGACTTTTCTGTACAGGTTGTTATTCGCATCGGTCAGCATATCAAGCTCTTTGAACGGACCGTCATACTCCAGATTCTCTGTAAAATCAAGATTGTCCACGCTCTTATCTATCGAACGGTTCAGGCTTCCCATTGGAACTGCTATCAGTTTCCTCAAAGCAAATGCATATATCACAAATGCTATCAGCACGATTCCAATAACACAGTATGATTTATATAACAGTTCACTGTAATTGCTCTCTATATCCCTGACGGATACCATGACACAGATCTTGTATTTAGAAGTCTTCTTCAGCGGCTCTTTGTCTGTTCTTCCCTGCCTGACGACCGCAAAATACTTGACCTTCCCTGCATCTATATGCATAAGATCTCTTATGCTTATATCCGGATTATCCGCATATTCCTCAGGCACCTCGCCGTCAAGGATCTCGCCGTCATTTCCCTGAAGGAACACATATATCTGCTCATTACTGTCCGGATCGTCTTCACGGTCGTAAAATCCATCATCTATATGTGGCTTCTTCTGTGAATCATACACTATGTATCGTCTGATCTGGGCTACCTCCTGTGTCAGCTTCTTATAAGCCATCAGGTTCATATCATCCTTCATAAGATTGTTCTGGATGACCAGCAGACAAGATATACCCACCACCAGAATAAGCGCTGTAATTATAATAGTGTATGTTACAAATGATATTTTTCTCTTTAACATTCCAGTTTATAGCCGACACCTCTTATAGTATGGATCAGCTTCTCCTCATAATTATCGTCTATCTTCCTTCTCAGATAACGGATATACACATCTATCACATTTGAATTGACATCGTCATCTATGTTCCAGATGTTCACCCGTATCTGTTCCCTAGTTACTACCACATTTCTGTTTCTGGCTAGGTACTCAAGGATAGCATACTCCCTGACCGTGAGATCAATTACCTTTCCATCCCTGATCGCCTGTCTGTTGTTCATGTCGACCACCAGTGAACCACAGGTTATCACATTCTCATTTACCGGATTCTGGGTTCTCAGCATGACCCTGAGTCTTGCCATAAGCTCCGAGAACTCAAATGGCTTTGTCATATAATCGCTGGCTCCGGCATCCAGTCCCCTGACTATATCCTGTGTCTCCGTCTTGGCCGTGAGGAAAAGCACAGGAACCTGTATCCCCGCATTTCTCATCTCGCGCAGGACTGTTATTCCGTCCTTGTTCGGGATCATTATATCCATGATCGCCCCGTCGTAATTCTCCGCTTCCATATAATCAAGTGCCGCCTGTCCGTCATAACAGGCATCCACATTATAGCCCTCTTTGACCAGCTTACTGCATATTATGCTGTTCAGATCCTTCTCATCCTCAACTACAAGTACACGCATACATCCATCCTCCCTGTCATTTTCATCTGTTGGCCACTACAGTATATCGCTGCACGATCGCTGAACAGATATATATTGCCATGCTTTTATGAAAATAACATTAAAAGCCGTCACTTACATCTGCCAAATGTAAATAACGGCTCTCAAATGCTGTTTTTATCTATTCTGTCTTACCGCTCTTCTCATCGTAGGTATCAAGAAAGCTGTGTCTCACGCCTCCCTGCTTGTACTCTATAAGGGTATCGATATTGACATTCTCCACACTCTTGAATATGTTGCCCTCCACAAACGGATTTGTCTTCTTGAGTGTCGCTATAAGCTGCTTGATCTCCTGACGCTTGGACTTCGTCTCCTCATTGTTACATGTTGTGCATGTGTCAGTGAACTTACATGCGCACTGTATGAAATGAAGCTCGTTGTAATCTCTCCACGCCTTGATGTCGTCCTCTCTCACCATATAGAGAGGTCTGATTAGTTCCATTCCCTCAAAATTGGTGCTGTGGAGCTTCGGCATCATGGTCTGCATCTGCGCTCCATAGAGCATACCCATGAGTATGGTCTCTATGACATCATCGTAGTGGTGTCCAAGAGCTATCTTGTTACAGCCAAGCTCCTTCGCATAGCTGTACAGATGGCCTCGTCTCATTCTTGCACAGAGATAACACGGCGACTTCTCTACGTTATACACTGAATCAAATATATCAGACTCAAATATCTGGATAGGGATGTTCAGCATCCTGGCATTATCCTCTATGACCTTGCGGTTTGCCGGGCTGTAACCCGGATCCATTACGAGAAATTTAACCTCAAATGGGAACTTGTTGTGCCTTTTCAGCTCCTGAAAACACTTTGCCATGAGGAAGGAATCCTTGCCGCCCGATATACATACGGCTATCCTGTCGCCCTCCTTCACCAGCTCATATCTGTTGATGGCCTTTGTGAAGTTGCACCATATCTTCTTGTGGAACTTCTTGCGGAGGCTCTTCTCAACGTCGGCACATATATCAGTCTGTTCCTGCTTGCCCATGGTGTAGAGCAGCCATGATATATATCCGCCTTTGAGGCTCACCGCATCGTATCCCAGCTCCGTAAGTCCCTCCGCCAGCGGAATGCTGTTGGTTCCGTGGGTGCAGCAGATTATGAGTTTCTTTCCCTTTGAGTTGTCCCTGGGCATATATTCCTCTGCAGGAAACAGTTCACCTGCGGTTTCTGCCAGATGCTCCGACATCAGCCTGTCCGTCTGGACTGCCATCGCACCCGGGATGGCTCCGTGGGATATCTCAACTTCATCCCTGATGTCAACTATCAGATATGAATCCTTATCCAGTTCCTGTATCTCTTCTATTGTGATTTCATTTGAAGTTTCTTTTGAGTTTTCTAATGCCATATCCCTGTCACCATTTTTCTTAGTATTACAAATAAGCTATTTTTATATATGCTACTGTCTGCTGCATATGGCATCGCCGTCATCCGCAGCTTACTCCTTGCCATCCCAGCAGTATGTACAAAGCTTGCACTTCTCAACTCCGCACGCCTCAAGCATATCATCAAGTCTGTTGAATCTGAGTGATGTGAAATGCAGCTCCTTGCAGATCTCATCAACCATTTTCTCATACTTCTCTGAATCAGGATCTGTGTACTCCTGAAGTACCTCGTCTGTCACGTTGCCGTTCTCAAGTCTCTCGATAACTCTTCTTGTTATAAGATCCATCTCTGATGATGATCTTGAGAAGTTAAGGTATTTACATCCGTATACAAGTGGTGGACATGCAGGTCTGATGTGCACTTCCTTGGCACCGCTGTCAAACAGATACTCGGTTGTCTCTCTGAGCTGTGTTCCACGCACGATGGAATCGTCTATGAGCAGAAGGCTCTTATCCTTTATAAGATCCTCAACTGCCAGAAGCTTCATCTTCGCGATGAGGTTACGCTGGCTCTGTATGGTCGGCATAAATGAACGTGGCCATGTCGGTGTGTACTTGATGAATGGTCTTGAGAAAGGTATTCCTGATTCATTGGCATAGCCGACTGCATGCGCTGTTCCTGAATCCGGAACTCCGGCTACGATATCAGGCTTAACGTTATCTCTCTTTGCCATGCTGGCTCCGCAGTTGTATCTCATCTGCTCTACACTCATACCCTCGTATGAACTTGCAGGGTAACCATAGTATACCCACAGGAAGGTACAGATCTTCATGTCCTTGCCCGGCTGCACAAGCGTCACGCAGTTTGACGGTGTGAGTACAACAACCTCACCAGGACCGAGTTCTTTATAGTCATGATAGCCAAGGTTCTTGTAGGCAAAGTTCTCAAATGACGCACAGAATGCACCATCTTTCTTGCCTATGACCACAGGAGTTCTTCCATACATATCCCTGGCTGCATATATTCCATTCTGGTTCATGAGCAGGAGTGACAGAGAACCATCTATCTTCTCCAGCGCATATCTTATTCCATCTATCAGATTATCCTTCTGGTTGATGAGGGCTGCCACAAGCTCTGTGCTGTTGATATCCCCTCCGCTCATCTCAAGGAAATGTGAATGTCCCTGATCAAATATCTCCTTGGATATCTCGTCAACATTGTTGATCTTGCTGACAGTTGTCAGAGCATATGTTCCGTGATGTGAACGCACTATGAGTGGCTGTGGCTCATAATCGGATATACATCCTATTCCAAAATAGCCCGTCGAACTTTGTTCTAAATGGAGCATTCTCGATATTGTGTATGGATCTGTCAAATCCCTTATCTCCATACACTGTCATGCCTCCGCGTCTTGTTCCAAGATGTGAATGATAGTCTATTCCAAAGAACAGATCAAACACACAGTCATCTTTTGCCGCTACTCCAAAAAATCCACCCATTGTTTTCCTCCTGAAGTGATAAAAATTTGTCATTTTCGCAAACATATCTATATTAGCATAGTATCGGCGGTGGGTATAAAAACTTTATCTCCCACTTCACCAACCCCCCCAATAAGATCAGCACAGCCAGTCCGAAAAAGCAAACCTCCATCTCTCTGTACACCTTGTTTGACTTCTTCTCATAGGCCGTTCTCTTTTCCCTAGAGTATAAAAGTTTATACTCGCTACCGATAGAATGTTTCTTTCTGTTTATCTCCTGATTTACCATATAAGAATCCGGCTCACCGCTGTATGGATCGATATATTCCACTGTGGGTTGTGCATATCCCGGCAATTTTGTCCTGCCGGTCAGGGTATCGTATCCTATGATCTTTCCGGTTATTTCCTACATTTAACACATTCTCACTGTATATAAACCTTCTATCATTTAACCAACTACTGAAAAAGATCTGTATTCATACCAAAGACATCAATAACTTTCAAAATATCGGAAAGTTCATCCCTAAATTTCTGACGATACTCCTCCATGTCACCATTATCCCTGCCATTGTTACTAAGTTCAAATAAATCTCTGTCATTCTTTATCGCTACTGCCACCATATTGCCAGCGATCTGTATCTCCATAAATCCTTCAAGTCCCATAAGTCCCTGCATAAGCTGTGGCGTCAATACCCTCAAAGCAAGCTGGCTGTCAGAGGCATATATATCGAACCTGTTATCAAATGACGCGTTGCCCGTCATAAAACTGTTACGTGAATTCTCAGAACCCAATACTCTTGATAATATGCCACTTTTCTTTTCGTTTTTCATTCTTGGACTAATTCTCTCCTGGATCTGTACAAAACCATTAACATTCTTGTGGGAAGTAGCCATTATGAGCTGGCCTTTAAAATTAACAGCATTATCGCCAGCAAACTCACCGTC
>ERZ791654.1142-NODE-1142-length-10982-cov-1.907660_pt1 | contig 10982 bp, 14 predicted proteins | sample MGYA00509960_ERZ791654 | MGnify/ENA primary metagenome ERZ791654 (study PRJEB30046, sample SAMN00715198) | human gut metagenome | study: EMG produced TPA metagenomics assembly of the A metagenome-wide association study of gut microbiota in type 2... | reverse complement strand
ATTCATGTAGCTTGGGCGGAAATCCTGCCCCCACTGTGAGATACAGTGTGCTTCGTCCACTGTCACCATTGAAATAGGTACGCTTTTTGCAAGAGCGAGAAAACCCTCTGTGACGAGCCGCTCCGGCGCTATATAAATAATTTTGTAAATACCCTGTCTCGCTCTCCTGATCGTCTCATTATAATCTTTTTCAGAAAGCGAACTATTGATGCCGCCGGCACTCCTGCCTCATTTAATGCTTTGACCTGATCCTGCATAAGTGAAATAAGCGGCGAAACCACCAATGTGATTCCCGGCAGAAGCACCGCCGGGATCTGATAGCACACAGATTTTCCTGCGCCTGTCGACATGACTGCAAAAGCATCTCTCCCCGCCAGGATACTGTCGATCACAGATTTCTGTCCCGCCCTGAATGAATCATATCCAAACAAAATTTTTAATGCCTGTTCGGGGGTATGGTATTTGTCATTATTACATGTATCTTTTGTTTCGGTGTCCGAAGCATTTTTTGATAATATTTTCATGTGTCATCCTCCAAACCATTATATTAAAAATCGCCTATTACTTATATATCTTATCCACTTCAGCTTCGTACAATGATTCCATTATCCATTGCCAGCTTCATAGAATTAAAATAGCAGTTAGCAAGAAGTTCCGGTCCTGCTGCTCTGTGAATCGCCCCATCTACGCCGCCTCCGCCAAGAAGCGAGTTGTTTGCGGCATTTACAATCGCCTATACATCTGTTACTTTTGTTATATCGCCTTTTATTGTCTTAATTAAATACATTGTTTAATATTCCTTTTCTATCTCGCCATCTATTCCATACATTTTCTTGAACACATCAAGATCTGCCTGATTTTTAATCAGTATAACCTCTTCTATCTTCCCTGTATGAATGTCCTTAAAGCCTGTGACCTGCTCACCATTGCATATGCTCACTTTGATTACTGGTTTCTTATTTTCCTTATCATATGTCTTTGTAACTGTCTTTTTCTTAAATAGTCCCACTTTGAGCACCTTCTTTTGACTTTGCCATCAGTAAAAGTTTTTCAAAGGACTGTGCAAAGCGTACATCATCATCTTCTGTACCCTTCCTTGCTGTGAGAATTAATATCATCAATAAACGCCTGCCATTTTACATCCGGAATATCATGATCTCTTGCTGCTCTTAAAGCCACACGTACCAAATCTGATTTTCCAATATAATCAGTCAAATCAAGATACTCACCATCGCGGACTTCACCAACCAGGTCATAATACACCTTCATCTCGCTCTCAGGAATCTGCAAAACCTCAGCAAGCTTCTGTAAGTATTTTTGAAGGCGGTCATCTATTACCCTTCTCAATGTCGCTTAAATATGCCGGTATCATTTCAATCTCGGCAGCTACAGACCTCAAAGATTTTCCTAATGCCTCTCTATGTTCTCTGACAAATTTTCCAAATGTCATTCCGTTTTCTCCCATTACTACACCTCCATCGTTAACATGTGTATGTGTACATATATATGTTAACACCAAGTTGAGAAAAAAAACAATACCTACAGTTTTTATTCTGTAGGTATTACCATATAAGAAGTCGGACTTAAAATCCATTGATCACTCTCCAAAATATTAGCCGCTGGATTTTGTATTATTCGTGGCTCGTATTCTGGATCATCTACCATTGACGCATCAATCAAGTAAATACAATACTTATCCTCATATAGTCTTGCCTTTTCTATTTCATTCTGAGACCAATAAAAATGTGGACTGCCCAAATATGATTTTACCTCGATAAAACGATCTAATTTTTCTGAATTAACTCCATTGTATGAAAGAATATCATATCCTGCAGTCACATCAATAACCGATATCTGCTTTATCTTCGATAAATTAGGATGTCCTTCTAACCTCTTCACCTCATATGAAAGCACAAACTGCTCTGCTCGCTCCCCTTGAAGTTCCTGATCCTCTAACTGTTTTTTTAACTTCTCCAGCGACATATCTATTTTATGTTTCTTCTGGTATTCCACAAAAATATCTTCATATTCAGAAGAAATCACCAAATCTCCTGCCTGCTCCCTCAAGGCATGATACTGCAATAGTATGTTTCTAAATAAGGCCGCAGATACAGAAAAGCCGTATCGTTCAATAGCATATTGTTCACCATTGATACTATAATGCACTGCCGCTGTATCTAACAACATATCAGAAATAGTTTTCTTGAAGCATAATTTGCATAATTCTTCTTCGATAGCATCAGCTTCAATCATCGCTTTCCCTATTTCAGTAGGATACAAATAACCTGATTTTTCTTCAATAACTTCCAGATACTTAAACAACGATACAACCGCCGGGAAATTTAGTCTTATATTATTGCGTAAAGCACACAGTTTCTGAGCCGAACTTTTTTGAGTTTTGGGGTCATGCAGAACTAATTTCAAAAAATAAGTGATTCCATTCACATCACCTACATTGTTATAACGTTTTAGTTCGCTTAGCATAATCTCTTAATACCGCCTTAATGTCTTCATCTCCGTCAGCATCAAGGAATTTATCGAATAATGGAATGGGCATACTCTCGATAATTTCCATCAATCTACGCTCTTTATCAATTAATCGCTGATGAACAGTTCCATCAATTGAATCCTTTGAAACAAGATAGTAATAATGCGTCTCTATGCCTTCTTTTAGTCCATATCTATGTATACGATCCTTGGATTGTAAGAAATGGGCTGCATTAAACGATCTTTCCAAGTAAATAGCATTGTGACATGCTTTGTGTAAAGAAATCGACTCCGATACTGCTAAAGGATTTGCAATTATAACTTTGAAAGAGCTATCCGGATTATGGAATTCTTTTACAATTGCTTCTCGCGTTAATGAATACTCTTCATCTTCTTCCGAAATATCATCACCGGCAATTGGTGTTGCTCCATATAGTGTTCTTACAGGAATTCCATCCCCCTCAAGATATTCTTTTAAAAGTTCTATATTCTTAATATAGCATGCCCAAACAATCACTTTTCCCCCATCAGAAATTATCTTCTCAATTATTTCTTTAGCTTTTTCATACTTAGCTGGAATCTCATTTGTTGAGTACTTCAAGATTTCTTTCAGCATTTCTGAATCATCTTGGACACCAGCAAAATCAACACCTTCTATTTGGATAAAATCTTTTAACGGCTGTGCAAGTAATGCCGGATTTGTGGCCGCCTGCATAAGACGTATCATTCTTGCCCTTATTAATTGACTCTTAACTTGTGAGTCCTTACTTTTTGCAATATCACTAATATATTGTTTCTCGATAAAATCATAAATTTTTCGTTGCGATGGTTTCATTTCAACTTGTATCGGAGGATGATTTATTGCAGGCGGAATACCTAAATCACCTTTTTTAATTCGAATAAAATAAGGTGAAATGGAATCTAACAAAGAATCTACTCTAGGATCATCGATCGTCCTTGACATATCTCTCAATTGTCCAATATGATATTTAATAATATTCTTTGTTGGCCAAATAAATTTAAAAAGATTAAATAAATCTTCATAACCATTCGGTGCCGGCGTACCTGTAAGAACCACCCTTGACTTACAGTTTTCAGCAAGCGACATAATGCTCTGGGAAATAATACCCCCTTTTGTATTCTTTATTTTATGAGCTTCATCAAGAATAACCATTACTCGATGTTTCTTTAGAAAATAGGTTAATTCATCAACCAAAGAAATTACAGATGCATACGAAACCAGTGTAATTTCTGCTGGGTTCATTTCATATAAGTACTGTTTCTTTTCTTCGACATCTAATTTACCGGATAATCTCTTTGAAGTAGGTTTTCTTCCAAAGCATTCTTCGTATTCCAGTTCCCATGGAGCGAAAGCATTTAGCGGTGAAATAATAAGAATCCTATCAACCTTCTTTGTGTCACCTTCTGGTAAATTATGAAGGTATGCATAAGCTCCATATACAATGCTCGTTTTTCCTGCTCCAGGTACAGAAAAGCATTTTGAGAAAATGCAAGATGATATGCAGCTAACATCTGCAATTCATACAAAGTTCGATTCTGCATATTATCTATCAAGGAATCCTTAAATTTTTTAAATTCCTCGATATCACAATCATTATTTCTGATGTCTAAAGCCTTCTTTGAAAAATTAGCAAAATTTTGTTCTTCTTCATAATACGCCTGAATGCCTGAATTAGCATTTCCCTTAATCTCAACATCACACTGTGTATACTTTGCTGCAGTTTTAATTCGATTAATGCACTTTGTTAAATCGGCACCAACCTCAAACTCTAAACAGTCATCCTTTATTGTAAAGACAGCATTATCCTTCAACAGACGCATAGCACGCCTGTTGGATGTGATTTTCTCTATACTCCCTGTAACATACACTAAATCTTCTGATGCGTTTGTATCTACTTGTATTACTGCCATCTACATTACCGCCTTAACCATTAAAGATATCCGAATACTTCTTCGCCATCTCTATGATACTCTGAAGATATTCTTCTACTCCAGAATCGCCCTTAAATGAAGGCTGAGTTGTATCAACTGCAGACAATGCAGAGTACGCCTTCTGAAGAAGCTTCATGGGTTCAGCTGCCTGCTGCTTGTTATTCAACTTATCTCTGGATCTATTAAAATTCTCATTGAGAGCCTTAGCTACTTTATCCTTCCAAGCAGTATCCCTCGCTCTCATCATTCTCTTTAAGTCGCCATCTGGATTGTCACGAATTATATCATCTACTGATTCTTCAGTAACTTCGTCTACAACAGCGAAATGATCCTCAGAAAACTGCTTCCAGATTTCTTCATTTGCAAACAAACTTGTATCAGTTTGGGTCTTTGTAGGTTTTCTGATAATATCACGGAAATCAACCTGATCGATTCCAAGTCTGATGTAATCAAATGCGATTGCCTTGAGGTTAGAAACATCTTCTTCTACATCATAGCCCCACATTTTTGTCACACCGCCACTCTTGTATCCCCTTAATGCAGACTCAAGTTTCTGGAACGGATCCTCTGTTTCCTCTAACATCGTGTATATTCCAGTGTAGCCATAGGTATCAAGATACTCATTCATAAGGTCAAGAATTCTTAAATACCAGGAAACATCCTTTGCTTTAACACCCATGAAATTAGCAATTTCACTGTCTGAAAATCCTTCGTCTCTCAAATCGCCAGCTTTCAGATATTTCTCAATTGGCCCATAATCAACCTTGGCATCCTCACCCATCTGGTAGGTTGTCTCAAGTCTAAGTATTTCCTTGCGATCAGCATCGATTGGAAGAATAATAGCCTCAAAATACTGAGTATGCTGCTTTGTGTTTGCAGGAATAGAATCATCACGCCAAATATTGTTAAGAAGGCTAGCTCTTCTATTACCATCAATAATCTTTCCATCTGCGGTAACAATACCATAACGCTGCTGGTGATCTTCAAGAAGACTCTTCTTTGTGCGCTCATTGGCATCTGGCTTTGAATCCCATAAAAACCTCTCAATAATCGCAACATCGTCAGCATTATCTGAATCCAGCACATGATGCTGACGCTCATAAGATTTTACTTCCGCACCGATTCTTCCGTTATACGGATTATATGTAAGAATACTTAATGGAATGCTATACACATCAAATGTAGTTCTTTCACCATGATAAGTAAGCTTAACACCAGTCATTGTTGGTTTTCCCTGTTTAATTTTTGCTAACTCTGCTTTTCTCTGCTCTGCGTTCATTCGTCTACCTCACTATCTCGGTAAATAATACTCAATTACTTCCTTAATTGTATCTAAAGTGTTCAAATTTACTAAATAATCAGAACTTCTATGTATTTTATTGAGATCTGACTGTCTTGCTACCCACCCGGCACCATCAACAACATTGATATAAATAATCTTTTCATTATCCTGTTTCTGATAGTTTTTTTCACGTAAAACGTTACAAAGGACTTCTGTTTTTTCAGCATACTTTGTCTGTGCACTTGATGTTGTGATTCCATATGTCACATCAATCAATATCCTAGGATGTTGGATATCTGGGATTGCAATAGGAATAACTCTTCCTGCCATTGGAATTTCTTCTTTTGAAGTAGTCGTTAATCCATCAACATCGCAAAGTCTTTTCACATACTGGTATACACGATTATAGAAACTATCACCAATTTTATTATTGTATCGACCTTCATATCCTTGTCTTACCAGTCTCCTGATATCATCATCATTTGCGATTCTCCCCATTGTATTAGCATCTATCACAAAATTAGTCAGATAAAAGCCTGGTATTAACTTCTGATATGCTTCTAAACGGGCACCGCTCTGCAACAAATTACAAACTTCATCCATCCATTCATCTGAAGCAATCATCTGATTTCTCAATCCTGTTAATGTCCACTCTCCAGTTGGCATGTATCCTTTTTCAACACGCAGCATCGTAATGATTCTTTTGAATTTTTCCTCAGAAATATTCATTATACTTGTGATTCGGTCTAAGGATTTTGGATTTGACCTAATATAACTTTTAAGTCCCTCTTCTGTTGTTATCCCAAGAAGCTCCGACTTAATCTCTCTAACATCCTTTTCAACTTCTGCATCAAACTCTTTTTCAAGTTCATCATCAATATAAAACATTGTTGTTGATTTGATGAACTCTTCCATTGATTGGGCTTTAGGTTTATTATTTGGCATCGTTCTCTCCCTCCATCGCCTCAAGGTGGTTTGTATAACTTACTGCAACTCTTTCTGCTACTGCCTGAATAACCGGTACGCAAACAGTATTTCCCAACAAATCAAAACCCGCCTTTCTTCTTTTCCCTTCAGTGTCATATATTTCAAGAGAATACTTTTTCGGATAACCGAATAACGCTAGTCCCTCATTTAATGTAAGTCTGCGGATACCATTACCGTCTACAACTCCAACTCTCTCCATATCCATTGCAACCATAGTAGGCGTAGCCGTAAGAGGATCAAGTATCTGACTGAATTCAAAACTTAATTTTCCTGTAACTATATTATAGCCCTTTGGTTTGCTTTCATCAGGCACACGCTCTGACGAAGATCGTCCATCTTCATTTGTAATAATTACTTTCTTTTTAGGATGTTCATATACCAGATATCCCAGTTCAAGCAGATGCTGCAATATATCTTCCAACTGATCAGAATCATAAAACGTTCTAATCTGTTCGACTGTTAATGGCATACCATCCATCCAATCAATGCCTATTATTTCTGCCCAATGCTTTTTTCTTCTCTCTTTAAGCAGACGATTAAGTAAGTTCTTCTCAGCAACAGTTGTCTGGCCTCTTATACCCAGTTCCCAACTGTGAATATTATTTTCTCCACCACGTTTGTCTTTTATAGATTTTCCATATAATTCTTGCGGCTGATATATTGCTAATAAAGCCTGAGTAAATGCATCATCCACTGTAGGCAACCCATTTTCCTGGATTCTTCCAAAAGACTTTGTTTTCTTCTTAAAATTATCCAGTGAAATCATATCTTTTAAAGTTCCAACAATATATATTCTGTTACGTGTCTGAGCCAATCCAAAATTCTTGGCGTCAAGCACCTTCCAGTTTACTTCATAGCCCATAGTCTCAAGAGAATGAATTATCGTACTTAATGTGCGACCAATTTTATCTGACGCATTCTCTTTATCATGCGTAACAAGACCTTCTACATTTTCCAGAATAAACCCATAAGGCTTTTTTTCTCTAAGGATTCTCTCCACTTCAAAAAATAAAGTTCCACGTGTATCTGCAAATCCTCGCTGTTTACCAGCCACACTAAATGCCTGGCAAGGAAATCCTGCCAATAAGAAATCAAAATCTTCAATGTCCGCTGTTGCTATCTTTGTGACATCTCCCTTTAGGATCTCTCCTGGAAAATTCAACTCATGAGCCTTTATTGCGGCTTCTTTAATTTCTGATGTAAGAACACATCTTGTATTATAGCCGGCTTTCTTAAAGGCCTGCTCAAACCCAAGCCTAATACCGCCCATTCCCGAAAACAAATCTATGAACTTAACCACCTTTTTAGGCATCGGTTTATTCCTCCTTAATAGCAATTCTTATCTTCTCAGCGAAAAACCCCAAAAATAAGTCAAAGTGCTTCATCGCTACATTGTCAAGAACAACTCCACACTATGACTCTTCATCAGCATTTTGCTCTTCCATAAATCTCTTTCCCCAAGAAGCCAAATCCACCAACATATGATTAATGTTTGAGCATCTTGATAACGAATTTAATCCACGTTCACGTATATGGTTCCACGATTCCGCATAAGACATATCCTTAAGCAAATAATCACCAGTTCCCATCTTTTTCTCAAACAAGGTAGGATCATCCATACATTCCAGTGAAAAATCTTTCGCAGTTCCAACCTTTTTATCTCCATCCATGTTTTGAATTCCATACATGAAATGCTCTAGATTGGACGAAAAGAAATAAATGCTATACTCCACGCTGTTACTTCCTAATTTAAAAGTGTCCAATCCAACCAGATAATCCAAGTTTTCTCTTTTTCTCTGTAGATTTCTTGTAGTGGCAAATAAATTATCTGTCTCAATGCACTCCTCATAGTATTCTCTATTCTCTTCCCTTAATTCCTTTTCAGACCGTCGATGTATGTTTTCATCCAACACATATGCTCCATCCATATCAACAACCTGAACGATTTTAACAACCTCTTTAGGATAAATAAACACGCCTTCGTCCGTAGTTCTATCAACTCTTTTTGTTATCTGTTCTTCAATATTACCAGGATAAATATCAATATCAGATGTTGGATCACCGCCAGGGATTTTTTTACCATCCTTTGTTTTTGATAGCTTGGCAAATTTTACTGTTATTCCAGATATTCCTTCATTATCTAGAAAAGCTTCAATCGGGGTTTCCAACGTTCGTACATCAGAATCACCTTCAACCAGGAAAAGTAATACCTTGTTTCTTTTTCTTTTACTCTTCGTCTTCGTTCTCTTTGACAACTACTTTACCTGCCTTTCTCAATGCTTGAACAATCTTATATTTCTTTTCCGAAGCATAAAGATCGACTTCCTCTCCACCCAATTCAATTTCCTTAAAATATACATTTCTAAGGTTATTATTGGGCTTAATATTGTCAATTCTAGCATATCTGTCATCGGCAGCTGTGGTTGTAAAGCATATGAAGTTTTTATTTATTACCTCTAGTGGTCTTAAATTATGCGAAGTAAAAATAAACTGACCTTTTCCATACTCTTCGAATATTGTGAGCATTTCACCTAAAAGGTACTCAAAAACGCCTGCATCAAATTCATCAATTGCAACAGTCATGGATCTATCATTATATGCCTCTATAAAAAGCTGTAGGGTTGAAATAATCTTCTTAACGCCATCCGACTCATATCTCAAAGGTAATACAACGCCATCCCTATTTGCTATAACTTCGGCATATCTATATGTCTTGCCAGTTCTAGTAAGAACCGGGCCCAAATCCTTTAATCCAATTGTCAATCCCGGAATTAGTGTTTTAAGAACAATATTAATATTATTGAATACATCTGTAATATCATCAAACACCGCTTGCGGAAGTTTGTTTGGTGCATCAATTCCTAACACTATTCTGCTTCTTGTTAATATCTGATTACCATGTATTCTTCTGAATATTACAGGCAACGCAACATTTAAGCGGATCAGTCCAGATGATTTTGTATCAACAACATAAAGATAAGCAGAAGCATACAATTTCAAGTCTAGAATAATATTTGCAAACTCAGATTCTTCGAGTTTTGCTTCAAAAATGTTCGTTGTCTCATCCATAAAAATAAATGACTTTGACAAATTCCATGCGACTGATTTATTTGCGGAAAGCTTACTAATATCATTTGTTCCTTCAACAAACTCCTTTCTTTTTGAAACTGGTCCAAACGGTTCGCCAGCACTAGTATCAATAATAGGTTGAAGTTTTAATTTACCGCCTTTGAAATCTCCAGATACCTTAACGCATTCCTTGACAACCTTCACAAGATACTTAGGTTCTCTTCTTTTTCTTGCTACATCTTCTGAGTAATTCTCTTCAAACTCGTTTTTTGAAGGGTCAGGTTCTGTAAAAGAAATCGTAGCTTCATATATTACTTTACGAATATCACCGTCAGGATATTGGAAATCAAATGTATACTCTAAACGGGCAGATTCCTCTCCTTCTCTGATACAATCTGCATAATCATCCGGAATAGTATCTCCCATGACAAGATATTTTAATATTGCAAGTGCTTCTATCATAGAAGTTTTGCCTGAACCATTCTGTCCATAAATTCCTAAAATATCAGATTGTGTATCATATGGCACAAATTTTTTCCCACAAGCCATTTCCATCTCGCCATATTCAACACTCTTAAAATTTTCTAAAACAACTTTTTGTATTCGAACTGTAGGTAGTTCTTTTAAGTTCTCAGTCATATTCACTACTCACCTTTCTTTAACTAATATGGATTATAGAATATTATATGTTAATCGTCAATAGATAATTTATTTTCTTCACATTTTGTTACGTTTTCTTTTTTTCTTTCACCCATCTGCCAATTATCACGACTCTTAATCTCCTCAGAGTATTAGCTCTGCCATGCTGATGATATGGGTGTGAAAATTTATGCTTATGAAAAATAATTACTGTGCCTTCTTCAGGATACTCCGGATTATGAAGATACCAGTAATGCCCAGTATTTCTGGACATTATGGTCACATCATAATCGTCAACTGCAATTATATTAAAGTACTTGGAATCAAGGCACTTCGAATCTTCCGTATTAAACAACTGCAGTCTCCGATAAACACTCGTCTTTCTGCTCCGGTGTATATGACCAGTGCAGCATTCGATTTGTCATGGTATCCTCCCACTTAAGTTTTTCCCTCACAGGATTCCTTATAAGCTTAATGCAAAAAGAGGACATCTTCTAAATTTCTTTAGAAAATGCCCTCTAAGTAATACACTCTTTAATTTTATTCTCTTAATACAGCTTTGCTC
>ERZ791654.1136-NODE-1136-length-11045-cov-7.802366_pt1 | contig 11045 bp, 9 predicted proteins | sample MGYA00509960_ERZ791654 | MGnify/ENA primary metagenome ERZ791654 (study PRJEB30046, sample SAMN00715198) | human gut metagenome | study: EMG produced TPA metagenomics assembly of the A metagenome-wide association study of gut microbiota in type 2... | reverse complement strand
AAGCAATCCATGCTTCAGATGCTCTTATTTTTCTCATATCCTTTAAAGTAAATTTTGGCAATTCTAGAAAATGTATCTCTATATGGTCCGTAAGTTTTTTATGAGATTTAACATTTAATAGATTATAGATATTATGCCATTCTTGCTCATCTTCTAAATAATCAAATGCTAATAGATTTATAGCTATAGCCTTCTTTAATTTCTTATATTCAGCACCTTTTTCTAATTGCTCTGAATACATCTTTGACCAATAATATAATGAACGTTCTGCCATTAATTTAAACGGACAAACTTGTACTTCAATATCTACTTGTGTACCATCATTCAAATCTGCTCTAATATCTAATTTAGATAGTTTTCCATCTAATGTTAATGGTTCATTATCTTTATCTAAAAAGGTTATATCTGTAAAACAATTTTTATCATCTTTATTCAAAATTCCATTTAAAAAGCTAAGTGTTAAGTTCTTTCTTTTTTTATCTCCTAGAAGCTTTTTAAAATATAAATCATTTAATCTATTGAAATTTTCCATTATATTCACTCCTTACTTCATATTATATCAAAACTTTAAAATAGATACATAGAACTAAATCTATACTTTTATCTTTTTCATTAATCATAACAATTATATTTTCACCTTGTTTTGTATCTCTGCTATTAGATCAATCATTTCTTATTTCATAATATATATCTCTTAGAAGTTGGCATAAAAATAAACCCTAGTACATTTATACTAGGGTTTATTTTTATGGTAAGGTAGCTATATCTTTTAAGTCTATTAAATCTAGTATAGCTGTAGCATAATTAAAACTTCCTGAATATCCTACTTCTCTATCACGAATACATTTAGAAATTTTTATTTTAAATTCTTCTATCGTTTTAGCATTAAAAATTACCATTATTTTTTCACAAAAACTTTTAGAACATAATTTTTCCCATGGAAAACTTTTATTTTCTGTATATATATAACAAGTTGGAAACCATATACCTATATTTTTTAAATTATCTAATTCTAATCCTTTATATACTTGATAAAGAAATAAATCTGCTATTGCTAAATTTTGTTTTATATAAATATTTGAATATTCTCTCTCAGTACAAACTAAATGACCTACTAATGTATAATATCTAATAAAATTACTATCAGATCGTTTTACCCAATTCTCCATACAATTAGAATAAAATCTAAATATTGTATAATTAAAAGCTTCTTCTTTAAACGATGCAGGATATTCTTTTATAAAATACGTATGATATAATAATTCTCTTAAATCATTATATTTTTTATAATGCAATAGATACGTAGTTGTACATAAAAATAATTCCCAAATATGCAATTTGAATAAATCAAATTGCTCTAAATCATATTGATTAACATTAGATCTAAATGTATGTATATCATTAAGTATATTATACATTTTTTCAAAACCTTCAGCCATAAATAAGCCTATGTTATCTATTTCATGTGAAAATTTATTTAACTTATCTAAGAAAATATTTCTATACTCTTTTGTTTTTCTAAAATCCTCAAGATATTCTTGCGGTGTTGTATATCTATCTTTAAAAAATGGTTTTAATACTTCTATATAATTATCTATAAAATCATTTTTATTTGATTCTTTTAACTCAATTAAATCATTTGGTTCATCTTCATCAAGCCAGCTTGGACGAGAACCTTTTTTAGGTCTTCTCTTCTCAGGCTTATCATAAATATTTCTTAAAAGACGCTCATATCCTTCACTATAATTATCATCTGTTAAAACTATATACATTCTACTTTTTAAATATGCTGGTAAATATGGTTCATTATTCTCATTAAATTCTACAACTATAGGAATAAATTTCGTTTGTATTGCTTTTCCATATATCTCTGATGAAATTATTGTTGTTTCGTCTCCAACACCACCTTTTCTTTCATTTGCTTTTTCCATATATTTTTTATCACAAATAATTAAAACTTTATCTACTTCTTTACTAGTAACAGACTGTTCCATAAAAGCATATTTATCTATACCTTCTCTTAAATCCCAAATATCAATTATCACATCTATACCATCATGCACTAATTGTCTAGCTAAATTCTCTACTTTTTGTTTTAATTCATCAGATGTCCAAGAATAAGAAATAAATAATTTTGGACTTTCTTTAGACATATCATTCATCTCCTAATTTTATTTATACTTAATTAAATACCCAATTAATATATATTATAAAATAAAGCAAAAAATTTGCCTTCAGGGAAAATTTCCCATTTTACGGAAAAACCCCTGAAGGCTTTATTTATCAGCCTTCAGCTTTATCTTCTTTAAATCCAACCTGTCCATTCATTAACAATGGTAAAAGAAAATCTCTTAATGCAGTAAGCTCTTGATTTTCTTTTTTTATTGATTTCATTTTTTCTGCCATAAAATGAACTTTATTATAAAATTGTGTAATTACATCATTTTTAGGTTTAACAATATTTTGTTGTAATAAATCTTCTTTTGTTATTCCTACAATTATACTTCCTGTTAAAATTTTATTATACATATTTAATATATTTCTTAATGTAAGAAACATATATTCTACATATTCCTTTTCTGTAACACGGAAAGCTCCAACACCTCGACCTAAACAATAAGATTTATCAGCATAATTTATATTACCAATCGTTGCTCTTATGCAAAAAATCAAATCTTTTTCTTTACAAATTCTAGTTGGCTCAGAAGTATATTTTGTTACTTCGATTTTATCCTTTTGTAACTCAGCAGCTCCATTAATTAATGGTAATCCTTCCTTTTTATTATTATATGATGTACTTTTTGGAGATTGTCCCATAATAAGATTACCCAAATTTTCTAATGTTCGAACTTCCCAACCTTCAGGAATTTCTCTTTTTAACTCCTCATTCCAAACCATTTTTCCACCTGATGATTTATAAGGCTTACCTTCTTCATTAGGAAATTCAAACTGTAAAAACCAATAATCATAAATAGTTTTTGCCATAGCTTCAAGTTCAGTATTGATTTTATTATTAAGCTCAATTTTTTTATCTATAGAAGATAATATTAATACTATTTTATTTTGATAAGCCTTTTCTGGTATTTTGAAATATAATTGTTCTAAATAATTGATATTTATATTATCTTGAATACTGCCTCGAACAGTTTTTTTTATGTTATTTTGAATATATTTAAATATATAATGCATAAAAAGTTCAGATGATTCATTTTTATTAGCTAAAAATCCAACTACACTATCAGGAAAACACATTGGATACGATATAATAGCCGTATCAGCTATATTAGCTGCAATAGTTATACACAAAGTTCCTTTATTCCAAAGCTTACTTTGTTGTAATCCAAATTCATTATATTCTTGTACATGCGAAGTTACATATAAATTTGCTTTTTTTATATCACTTGTTTGAATTAAAGGATATTTTCCATTTATAAATAATCTATAATCATCACGTGGTCTATGCTTAGATTTTCCACGAGAAAAAACGCCTAATTGATTTAATCTTTTTGTTTTCCAATGAATATTATACTGACTTAAATTATATATCATATTTTAAATCTCCTAAACTTTTCTTTATTTCTTCTTCAAGAGATTTTCCTTCAGCAAAATATTTCTCTAAATTAGCTGTATATATTGCTATTTTTTCGTTAAATTCTTCTTGAGTAAGTTCTGCATATTCAATCTTAATTTCAAAGTATTGACCAGCAGATAAGGAATAATTTTTTTCTTTGATTTCATCATAAGTAACATTAACGCTGAAATCATCAACTACTTCTTGATTGATGAATGTATCTTCTATTTGTTTTACTTCTGCGGATGTTAAAACTGTTCTCTGATTTTTTCCGTCTTTTACCTTTTCACCAAGTTTTGAAGCATCAATCAAAATAATTTTCCCGTCTTGATTAGATTTATCAATAAACAATACAGATACATTTGTTCCTGTATTAGCGAAAATATTACTAGGCATGGAAATAACACCTTTTAACCAGTGATTATCAACGATTTTTTGACGTACTTTCTTTTCAATACCTGATTGAGCAGTAATAAATCCTGTTGGAACTACAATAGCTGCTTTTCCATTTTCTTTTAATGACCATAAGATATGCTGAATAAAGCATAGATAAATCGCCATAGATTCCTTCTTTTTATTAGGAACGTTTGGTATTCCTGCAAAAAATCTATCTGTATCTTGCCATGTTTTTTCTATTTCATTTCTTGTAGCTGAAAAATCCATTTTAAATGGTGGATTTGATGTAATATAATCAAACTGCTTTATTCCTGAACTTGGTTCATGTGGTATATTGTAATGAGCAGGTGTAAGTAGTGTATCACCTTCAATAATATTATCTAGACTATTAGTAAGACCATTTAGCATTAAATTTAAACGCAAAAATCTTGTAGATTTACTAGAAATATCTTGAGTATATACGATTGCTCTATCGCCAAAAGAACCTTCACCTAATTCATTTGCTAGATGTAACACTAAAGAACCTGAACCTGCTGATGGATCATATACTTCATACATTTTATCTTCAACAGGTGTCATATTAACTAATATTTTAGCAATAATACTTGAGATTGCTTGTGGTGTAAAATATTCGGCATATACTCCACTTGCTACATTATAATCCTTGATAAGATATTCAAAAATTGTACTATAAAAATCAAAGTTATTTCTAAATGCAGGACTAAAATCAAACTTATCTTGACTGATGATACCAAAAACAGATTTAGCAAAATTATTACGTTTAGAGCTTTCAACATTTTCAGTTATTCGTGTAAATAGTGCTTTTTTTGTACCATCAGAAGTTTCAATATTAAATGCTTCATTTTCTTCATAATTGGATATTCTCTCTAAAGCATCGTCAAATAATTTATAAAAATCATCTTCGCCTACTCTATTTATCAATGCTTCAATAGTATCTTCATATTTAAAGGCTACATCTTGATTGTAAGTATCATAAAAAGCATCAAGCTCATCATTTTCATTTTTTAAAACATCTTCTGGAGACATATCCATATCATCAGCAAACTCTTTTAAATTTGCCATGAACTTATCATTTAAAAATTTATACAGAAATACTGATGTTATGATAACTTCTTCTGCTGCTTGATTAGATAATCCATTAGTCTGACAAAGACCTTTTAAATCATCTATCATATCTTTGATTTTGTTTTCTAATGTAAATATATCTGTCATACTTAAACTCCTATTATTTAAAGATTTGAATGTTAGTATACAATTCACCTAGCAAAACATCATAAATGTTTTTTACTTTTGTATACAATTTAGCTTTGAGTAACAGTTTTGTTACTTTCTTTTTTATGCTATCAATAAAGTTTTTACGTCCTTGTACTAATACAATATCTCTAGCTAAAACATCTTTTAAATTATTATAGATTAAGACTAAAACTTGCTCTAATTCTTCTTTTGTAACTTGATCGTATTTCTCAATACTATCTTGATAAGTCTTTACAAAAGCAAAATTACCACCATAAATACTTGCTAATCGCTCATTTTCACTGTTAATATTTCTAGCTTCTTGCAAGGCTTTTAATAATTCATCTGTTATTGAATCTAAATCTGATAAATCATGGATATCTAATTCATTAAAGATTTTTTGTAACAGTTCATCTAATTTGATGATTTTTATATCATCTTTATTTTTATTGCGTTTAATCTCATTTTGTACTTCAACTACAGTTTCTGAAAAACGCTTAAATTCTGGTGTATTATGAGATAATTTACCTAAATCTATAATATTTACGCTCACTTTTATGAACTCAAATAAGATTTCCACTACTTCTTTATTGGATATATAATCCAAAGTATCTACGCTACGAGTTGATAAATTAATAAAGTTTATACGGTCTTGAACAATCTTTATTAATTTTTTATTGTGGTCTGAATCTATTTGTTTAGCATAATCTAAAGCATTAGATAAGATAAATTCTGTTTCACACTCTTTAATACCATTCAATAATCTTTTTATGGTAAGTAGTGTATCTTTATTATATTGCATTAATCTTTTACTAAACTTCTCAAGATTATCAGTATCAATTATATTATCTAAATCAGATACATACTTTTGATATTTGCGATTGATATCTTCTTTATCAATAACTAAACCAGAAAGTGAGCCTTCATCTTCTCCATTTTCGTTTAAATCATCTTCTAGTTCTTTGATATATGCTTCGATCGTCCTATCATATTCTTTTTCAATATCAACAAAATCTACGATATATCCATATTTATAAACTTTTCCTGTAGGTGATTTATAAGGTCTATTTACTCTTGATATCGTCTGAAGAAGTGATTGTGCGTGTGGTCCTCGAAGTAAATACATCTTTTTGAGTCGTTTTACATCATAACCAGTTGTAAGCATTAAATTTACAACTAATAAATCAGGCTTATTAGTATCTCTAAAATTCAGCTGATTATTTTTGTTCATCTCTCGCTGTTTAGGATCATCTTTTTCTGTAATTACAAGCCCAGTATTTAACTTAGAATTTTCTTCAAACCATTGATGTATTTTTGTTGCTTGTGGATTTGTTCTACAAACAATCATTCCACCAATAGTATTATCTGAGTTTTGCAGTCTAAAATTAATAAAATCATTTTCTATATATTTACCTAAGGCTTGTATATATGGATCAGATTCAAAGACTGCTTTATCATTTATATCTGCATCATCTTCAAGTTCTAAATTTCTCTTGATTTCAGCTCGTGCTACAGTATCAATATTTTCTTTTTTTATGCGAAGTGTATATCCATCTGCTATAGATTTATCATAAAAATACTTGTGAATATAATCCCCAAATTTCAAATTAGAACGTTCTTTCTTGGATAAAAGAGGTGTACCAGTTAATGCAATATAAATAGCATCTCTATCACAAGTCATTAAATTCTTGAAAAATTCTCCTGTAGATTTATAACTTCTATGTGCTTCATCTATGAAAAAAATCCTTTGCACATTAGCATTATAATCATTTTTAGCTTCAGGCATATTTCCCTCGAATTTTTGGATATTAACTACACATATTTCACCAATAGATTTTGAGCTAATATTGCTAGATAGCGATTTATTCAATTCTTTTGTAAATTCAGCTTTACTATTGCAATTTATAACGCTCAAACCTCGATTGTTAAATTCAGTGCTTGCTTGCATTAATAAATCCAGTCTATCTACAACAAAGAAAAATCTCGTAGTAATATTTTGCTTGGAAAAATATTCCCTTATTACTTTATTTGAAAAAGCTGCTAAGGCAGTTTTTCCTGAACCTTGCGTATGCCATATAATACCGCCTTTACCACCATTTGCAAATCTTTCAATTATTTTCTGTGTAGCAAAAAATTGAGGATAACGCATTATATGACGTTGAGGAATTTTTCCATTGATGAACATAATCCCATATTTCAATAAATATAACAGCCTTGATTTATCAAAAAGTGAAGTTACAAATTTATTACAAGGTGAATAGATACTTAAATTCTCCTTAAACTCATCTGTAGATGCTTCTTTCTTTTTATATCCGCAATCAGTCATTACATATTCAATCTTATTTTGACTGATTTCTTTATAATTGTATTTTTCATGATAGGAATAATCATCTTCTCTAAAAAATGAGAAATTTGTATTCATACCATTTGGTGTCGTATAAAAAGAGCCAGCTTTTACATCTTCAGCATCATCTGATTCTTCATATTCCATATTGTTTGAGAATGATACTATTTGTATCAAATTAAAGAATTTCTTATACTCTTTAACCTTTAAGCGTTTATTTATCATTCTCTCAAATTCTTTTTGTATACCACCTTCATTATTAGGCTTTTTCACTTCTAAAAAGGCAAGTGGCATGCCATTTATCAAAATATTAATATCTGGTCTAAATGAGCCTTCTTCTGTTCCCTCTATTATATTAAACGGAAGCTCATCTACTACAGCAAAATCATTATTATCAATATTTTCTAAGTCAATGAGCTTTATTTTATCTAATGGATTAATAAGCCAATTATAAAAGCTTTTACCCAAGTCATTACTCTTTATCGTTGTATTTATATCAGAGAGAATAACTTTAATCTCATCATAACTTAAAGCTCGACCATTTATTTTTTCTAGTGCTGGTTTAAATCTGTTAACAAATATCTTAGTATTAAAATCTATATCTACATCATCAGTTTTCAATGATTGATAGTTGTATCCCAATCGTAAAAATTGAATAGTTGCAGGTATTTTTACCCTTGTGTCTTCATTAAAAACCTTCACATAAACCACCTCGCAATATATATAATTTATTATAACAAAGTTTATTAATGTAACATAATAATAAATAAATCTACATAACGAAAAGAATTTTCGTAAAGTTATTAACAAAATCACTTTAAATCTAATATATTAAATAATACAACAAATTCTTCTCTTATATTCATTAATACACAACATAAAATTACACAACTTGAAATTATACAATATAAAATTACACAAATTAAAAATACACAATAATTAAAGTTATTTGAATATCAAAAAAGGATATATCTAAAGATATATCCTTTTTCTAATTGAATTTATAAAAAACATTATATTCATTCTTTTGTTAACGGCTTTATTATAGACTTCATTAAATTTTCCATTTTATCATTACTTACCAACATTGATTCAATAGATGCTGTCATATACTTATTCTTATCTAGTTTATTTAAATCTAATTCATAACCAGCATTTTTAGCTAAATGATATAGAAATAATCTTTGTGTACGACCATTACCTTCTCTAAAAGGATGCAAAGCATTTATATCTCCAAATAAATCAGCTGCTTTTTTACAAAATTCATCTTGAGATATTCCTTTTAAATAATTTTCTTTTTCTAATTTCTGAAAAATAGTATCTGCAAAAGAATAAATATTTTCTACTGGACAAAAAAAACATTTACCTTTTGATATATTCACTTTTCGTACCATTCCTGCCCATTGATATATTTCTTTAAACAATTCTTTATGCATACTTTTTAAGGTATTAAAATTAAACTTTTTATAGTTCTTCCTTCGAATAATAATTTCATTAAATGTAGCAATCTTTCGTTCATGTTCATTTAATATAAATATATCTTTAATACCTAATTTATTTTCTAATATATAATCATTATTCTTCAAAGTCATACTGAATAATACACCTCTCCTTATATTATAAAGTATGCAGCACTTAATCAATTACGTATTAAGTTAAAATTTAGTGCCATATTTTCTAGTTAATTCACGCATAAAAATAGCTTTTCCTTCTTCCACAGATATTTCATTATTAGCCACTTTATTAAATACCTCTTTTTCTTCAGCTGTATATACAAAATCCTCTAATTCGAAACTTTTCATTGCTGATTTTACACAATCCTTTATTGTCATTTCTATGCTCTCCTATACTAACAAATTTCACTTATACATTAATATTAGAAACCATATTATCTTTATTAAAGATTTTTACGAACTTGATTACCTAACTCTTCTAACGTTATTTCTCCTTTAATATATCTCTCTGATAATTTTCTGTATTCATCACTTATAATACAAGCTTCTAACTCACAAGAAGCTATACCATATTCTATAATTTTACGTCTATATTCTTGCTCTGCTTTACTAATCATTTTTACTCCTCGTACGATTCGCCCTATATATCTAAATTACACATCAAATTCAACGCAAATATACCTAGTAAATATTTCGATATATCACTTACTTTTATTTGAAGGAAGATTTCTACGAATTATCTTTCCCATTTCTTCTAATGTCATCTCACCTTTAATATATTTTTCGGATAGTTTTCTGTATTCATCACTTATAATACAGCCTTCTAACTCACAAGTAGCTATACTATATTCAACCGCTTTGCGTCTACGATTTTGTTCAGCTATACTAATCATTTTTTACTCCTCATATTATTTATTTACCAAATAATCAGCACGTTTTAATGCTGGCTGTAAAATTTTTTCTCTACGCATTTTTAATATTTGTATATAAAATTGTTTTCTTACTGATGTTAATACTTCAATACCGTTAATAAAGTCTTTTATTTCATCAGATTTTTTCTCTATCTTAGGTATTATTTTTTTTACAGCTTCCAAACAATCATTGTTTAAAGTTGTTTGGAAAAACTCATGATAGTTTATCCTTTTTCCATTTTGTTTTATTACTGATTTTGGAAAAGTATATATTCCTTTGTCTAATTCATTAGGAGGATTTAAAAAGTCTTGTAACTGTTCATCCATAAATTCTGGATAAAGACAAGAAGCACAATCAAAAATAGGTGCTAACTGTTTAGTACCTGTTTTCTCATTAACTAAAAAGCCCCAATTTCCATTATGCCTATTAAAATTTCCCAAATAAGCATCAACAACAAACATAGTCCAAAATCTTTCTCTTACTTCACCTGAAGGGCAGAAATTTTGCCTATCAATAGCTTCTAAAATTTCTATCAGTTCCGTACTAAAACCATTAGATGAATTTTCCGTAAGAACGGTGTTTTTTATAGTTAAAAACTCATATAAATATTCATCTTTTTTTTTGAAATCCTTACAAGCTACACACAATTTTTCTCTTTCATTATCATAAATTTTACCAAGAATAACTTCTTGTGTCGGAATATCCAACATGGAATATACTTTTGAAGAAATATACTCTGATAATATGCTATTTTTCTTTCCATTATGTTCTATTTTTAGCATATATGGATTTCCTTTAAATAATACTCCTTTTTTTATGCCATTAACTCCACCATAAGCTCTAAAACTAGGATTATTTTTTACTATTTCAGTAAAATCTATTATCACAAAAAACCTCTTTTCTATTTTAATATATACTTAACATCCTATATTAAACTATTACTTCTATCTTTGTATAAAAATAACATCACTATTCTTCTTTTTTACTCATACAAATACCTATTTCTTTGGTAATGTCTTATCTATTTCATTACCAAGTTCTTTCAAAGATAACTCTCCGTTAGCATATCGTTCATAAAGTTTTTTAGTTTCATCAGTAAAAATACAACCTTCCA
>ERZ791654.1117-NODE-1117-length-11183-cov-2.767074_pt1 | contig 11183 bp, 6 predicted proteins | sample MGYA00509960_ERZ791654 | MGnify/ENA primary metagenome ERZ791654 (study PRJEB30046, sample SAMN00715198) | human gut metagenome | study: EMG produced TPA metagenomics assembly of the A metagenome-wide association study of gut microbiota in type 2... | reverse complement strand
CAATAATAATATAATGGAGGATTTTATGAAGAATATGCAAAAATACGAGCAGCTGGCAATCACAGAACTGGATGCATATCTTTTTGGACAGGGAACTCATTATGAGATATATAACAAAATGGGTGCGCATGTTGGAGTAAAAGACGGAAAAGAAGGTGTGTATTTTGCTGTGTGGGCACCTGCTGCAAGAGAAGTCTATGTTATAGGTGAGTTTAATAACTGGAATGCATATGGTTATGATATGAAGAAGATTTCAGATGGTGGAATATATGATTTGTTCATACCGGGAGCTAAAGCAGGGGATATGTATAAGTTCCTTATTATTTCCCAGAGTGGAGAGGCTCTTTACAAGGCAGATCCATATGCTAATCAGGCACAGTTAAGACCAGAGACAGCATCAATAGTTGCTGATCTTTCAGGTTATGAATGGAAAGATTCTGAATGGGTTGAGAAGAAGAAGACAGAGAATCATCTTAAAGCACCTCTTTCTATATATGAATGTCATCTTGGCTCATGGAAGAAGAAAGATGATGGAACAGAGGACGGATTCTATACATATAGAGAATTGGCACCTGAGCTTGCAAAATATGTTTCAGATATGGGATATACACATATTGAACTTATGGGAATTGCAGAGTATCCATATGATGGATCATGGGGATATCAGGTAACAGGTTATTATGCACCTACAGCAAGATACGGAACACCTAAGGATTTCATGTATTTTGTAGATTATATGCATGAAAAAGGAATTGGTGTAATTCTTGACTGGGTACCGGCACATTTTCCAAAGGATGCACATGGACTTGCTAATTTCGATGGAAGCTGTGTATATGAGTATGCAGACCCTAGAAAGGGAGAGCATCCTGACTGGGGAACGAAGGTATTTGATTATTCCAAGAATGAAGTGGCTAACTTCCTTATTGCTAATGGAATGTTCTGGGTGGACAAGTTCCATATTGATGGTTTAAGAGTTGATGCTGTTGCTTCAATGCTGTATCTGGATTACGGAAGGACAGAAGGAAACTGGGTTCCTAACAAATATGGTGACAACGGTAATCTCGAAGCAATCAGCTTTTTAAAGCATTTTAACAGCATGTTAAAGAAGAGATTCCCACAGGCAATAACTATAGCTGAGGAGTCAACAGCATGGCCTATGGTAAGTGGTGATCCAGACAATGGGGAATGTCTTGGCTTTACATTTAAGTGGAATATGGGCTGGATGCATGATTTCCTTGAATATATGAAGCTTGATCCATATTTCAGAAAGTTTAATCATAGCAAGATGACATTTTCATTGATGTATGCTTACAGCGAGAATTTCATTCTTGTGCTTTCACATGATGAGGTTGTACATCTTAAGTGTTCTATGCTTGGTAAAATGCCTGGTGACAGGGAGGACAAGTTCAAGAATCTTAAGCTGGCATATGCATATATGTGTGGACATCCTGGCAAGAAGCTTTTATTCATGGGACAGGAATTTGGTCAGTGGAATGAGTGGAGTGAGAAGCGTGCTCTTGACTGGTATCTGTTAGAGGATGAAAGTCATACAGAACTTAAGGATTTTACGAAGAAGTGTCTGAAGCTTAATAAGAATTATCCATGTCTGTATGCTACTGATTACAGCAGTGAAGGATTCAGATGGATTAATGCCAATGATAAAGATAATAGCGTTTTATCATTTATGAGAATCAGTCCGGATGGAAAGAAGAATCTTCTCTTTGTACTTAATTTTACACCAGTTGAAAGAGACAGCTTCAGAATAGGAGTTCCGTTCAAGACTAAGTATAAGCTGGTTCTTGGAGATAATGAAGCTGACCAGAAGAAGACTCTTACAGCCGTTAAGGGAGATTGTGATGGATATCCGCAGTCATTGCTTATTGACTTACATAAGTATGGAATAGCTGTGTATGAGTTTAATGGTGATGTTTCTAAGGTTCATGCTACGAAGATATAGGAGAATAATATAGAGAAAGGGAGCTGGTTTGGATTTTTATTAATTCTGAATTAGCTTCCTTTTTATTTGCTATAATATATCTCTCAATTATCCCACCATATCTGCCGAAATATTTATTATATGACAATGAGTGATTGTTTCAGATAGTAAATAAGAAAGGCAGCAGAATATGACATATACAGTTTCAGGCGCGAATTTTAATAAAGATGTTGCGGCACAGGGAACATCTATTAATTATAAAGAAAATAAGGCGGTTAAAAGTGAAGGTGTGGCAGGCTCATTTGCAGGAGTAGTAATCTCTGGCAGTGTGACAGCTGCAAATGACAATACATATGAGGGACTTCTTAAGGAGGCAGATGATGTAAAGAGCCAGATTATGGCGAGTGCTTCCAGTGCAAAGATAAGCCTTAAGGCATTGATGATGAAGTTATCAGGTGCTGATGCGGTAAAGCTAGATGAGGACGGCTTTAATCTTACAGATGCTACACCAGATGATATGGTTAATATTATAGAGAAAATTAAGATTGAACTTGCGATGCACTCTGATGATTATGTTAATTATGGCACAGCAGTTTCTAAGGATAAGATTGAGAGTGTGACTGGAAGTGCAGCAACAGCGGCAAGTGTCGAGAGCCGTATGCAGGGAGCAGATATAGCTGTCAATGATGAAAGTGTTGCTGAGGTTAAAGGCACACTTGAAAAGAGTAAAGAGTTAAAGCCATTATCAGAGAACACAAAGAATTACATGGTTGCTAATCGCATTGAGCCTTCAATTGCGGGAATATATCAGGCACAGGCGGCAACCTCATCAAGTATCAGTGCAGATGGCGTTACAATAGGAAGGTGTGTAAATGCAATATCTGACGCTGATTTTGAAGCTTTAAGGCCGGGAATTGAGAAGATAATTGCTTCGTCAGGACTTGAGGTTAATGATAATACACTTGCGGATGCAAGAGCATTTATTGATGCACAGATTCCTGTTACTAAAGAAAATCTTGAATACAAGGCACAGCTTGATGCGATAGATATTGAAAAGATTCAGGCTGCCCCTGATGAAATGCTTAATAAGATACTTGATAACATGAAGCTTGGAGGCAAGGCAGAGAATACGCTCGTTACAGGTTCGCCAGTTGATGATATAAGGACAGCTCTTGATACTATTAACAGGGCAGAGTATTCAGATGTTGCAAATGTGGTATCAAAAGGGGAAACATTTACAATAGCAAGCCTTAAGCTGGAGATGGATGCAAGAAGCTTTAGAATTGAATACAGTGCAGCAACAGTAAGCACAGGAAATAGTGAAGTTAGGAATCAGGCATCTGATGTACAGCAGGCAGCAGATAAGGCGTATGACACGCTTGTAACAGCAAGGGTTCTTATGAGTGCGAATGCGTCCATATATCTCGTTAAGAATAACATTTCTATTCTTACAACTCCTATAGATGAGCTTAATTCAATGCTTATGGAATATGAACAGGCGGATGAAATGTATGAAGAAGCGCAGATTGCATATACAGATGTTCTTGAAGCAAGAAAGACATTGAATGAGATAGTAAGAAATCCTGCGCGTGTATTTGCCAGTATGTTTGACAAGATGAATGAAACTTATGAGGCAGTTGGAACTCAGATAAGAGGCGATTTAGGTGATTCATTAAAGAAGGCAGTACAGGGAAGTGCGGATGATATTATTAGGGAGCTTGGACTTGAGGGAACTGATGAGGACAAGGAAGCAATAAAGGTACTGGCTGCTAATAACATGGATATGACAAAGGAAAATGTAGAGATAGTCAAATCTGTTAATGCAATGATTAATAATCTTATTAAGAATATGAAACCGGAGACAGTTCTTAATATGATAAAAGACGGAGTAAATCCAATGAATACTTCAATTGAGGAAGTCAACGAATATCTTACAGAGGCTAATGATAAAGCATCTAAGGATAATGAGGAGAAGTTTTCAAAGTTTCTTTATAAGCTTGACCGTACCAATGGTATTACTAAAGAGCAGAGAAAGCAGTTTATAGGAATATACCAGATGATGAATATATTCACCAGAGATGCCGGAGTGGCAGCAGGTGCGCTGATTAAGCAGGGAGCTGAGGTCACTATGAATAATCTTATGACTGCATATAATTCAAGAAAGCATTATGACATGGACGCTGTTATTGATGAGAATACAGGAATGGCAGAGGTAAGCGGAATTGCTAACTATTACAGTGCATTATTTATGGCAAATGGTGGATTAGTTACCCCGAATACATTAAAGAATGTGGATAACTCATCCGGAATCGGAGAACAGTCCGTTGAAATGTTTATTGAACAGTTAGAGGATAACTATGATGCGGCAGCCGAGGAACAATATTATGAGGAATATCTTAAGGAACAGCAGGCAGCAGTGCAGGCAGGAGCTGATATATTGAGGCAGATAAGAAATGCAGATACAGAAATAAACAGTGGTAACATACAGGCTGTTAAAGCATTTTTAGAATCCGGACAGTTCCCGGATATCAGAGGTGTTAAGACAACACGTGATTATGCAAGGGATTCGATTGAAAAAATCGGACATAAAGAAAAACTGTCACTTATGTATGAAGAAATGAAAGATGAGACAGAGGAAGAACTTCAGGAGGTTCTTTCCAAAGCGGGGGACCTTGACACACAGATAGATGTCAATTACGAGGAATTTCTGGATTTAAGGCTTAAGGACAGAACAATAGGATATATTAAGAATCTGGCATTAAGGCATGATTACAGAATACCATATATAACAGATTCAGGAAGTACAGGTATGTTGAAGCTTACATTGGTTCAGGATGACGACAATAAAGGTCGTATATCTGTAAATATGCTAAGCAGCGTATTAGGAAAAGTTTCTGTTGAGGCAAAGGCTGACAGAGAAAGCCTTGGTATGTACATTGTAAGTGACACAGCAGTTTCGGATGAAGGATGCCGGCTTCTTGATGATATGGAAGAATCTTTAAAAGAAGCATTTGGATTTACAGATGTGTTTGTCAACACTACTAAATCATCAGATATACCTTATGTCACATATGAAGCAGCGGCTGACAGTGTGGCAACAGATAAGCTGTATGAAATTGCAGCACAGATTGTAAAACTGCTTGCAGGCTAAAGATTTGCACAGAAAGTCCGATATATAGAGCATGAACAGGTAAATTGGACAGACAGAAAGGTTAAGATATGAGAATAGGAACTAATGTGGCAGCGATTGTTGCCAACAATGCATTACAGAAATCACAGAATAATCTGTCAACATCAATTGAAAGATTATCATCAGGATACAAGATAAATGGCTCTAAGGACGATGCTGCAGGATGTGCTATTTCTGAAAAGATGAGAGCACAGATAAGAGGTCTTAGTCAGGCCCAGAATAATACAGCTGATGGAGTTTCTGTTTTAAATACAGCAGAAGGTGCAATTACAGAAATCCAGAGTATGCTCACAAGATTAAAGGAACTTAGCGTTCAGGCTGCTAATGATGTTAATTCAGATGATGAAAGAGAGGCTATACAGAAAGAGATAGAACAGATTAATAACGAGATTGACAGAATATCTGATCAGACAGAATTCAATACACAGTCTCTTATTAATGGTAATCTTTCAAGAAGAGTATATTCAGATCTTCAGGGAGTTAATCAGCTTTCTGTATCTGACAGCTATACAGCAGGTGTATATGGAATAACTGTTACTGAGGATGCAAGACAGGCTATAGCGGTAGGAGCAGGAAGTATTACTATGTCATCAACAGCTTATATAACAGAAGAACAGGCTGGAGCAATAAACATTAATGGCTACAAGATAAGCATTTCCGAAGGTGATACACTTGATAAGGTGATGGGAAAGATTATTGACGGAGTTAACATCACAGGGGGTTCTGCATTTACAGTTAAAGACCTTAATAATGATACAGCAGCTAATGGTACTGATTATGCAGGTTATGTACCAACAGCAGATTATGCTGGTTCAACACTTGTTATTATGACTAACCAGTATGGAAGCGACCAGAAGATGAATATAACATGTGATAATGCAGAGCTTGCAGATATTTTGGGAATACCACAGGCAGCAACACAAGATGGTATATATGTAGAAGGAAGCGATGTTAAGGCAGAGATTGCTACAGGAGATGATGGAAAGCGAATTGGTTTTGCTGATTCGGCAATTCTTTCAACAAAGGGAACTGTAATTACAGTAACAGATGTTAATAACAAAGAGTTTTCAATGGATGTTCCAGGTAATGCGGCAGGTACTGTATTTGACGACAGTAACAATGATGGACAGTCAGCTGCAGGTGCAGGTACAGCAAGAACTATAAGTCAGGAAGTAACAGATGTTGGAACTATGAGCATACATGTAGGTGCTAATCAGGATCAGGTAATCGTTATTGATATTCCAGCAATAACAACTTATTCACTTGGCACGGAACATATGAATGTCATGACTCAGTATACAGCATCAAGGGCGATATCTACTGTAGATGAAGCTATTAATAAGACTAATGAAATACGTTCAAGAATCGGTGCATACGAGAACAGATTTGATCATACAACTAATAACCTTGAGGTTTCAAGTGAGAACCTTACCAAGTCATTATCAACAATGATAGATACTGATATGTCAGAAGAGATGACTACTTATACTTCTGAAACAGTTCTTACACAGGCAGCTACGTCAATACTTGCACAGGCTAATGAAAGACCTTCACAGGTATTACAGTTATTACAGTAGTTTAAGATTCAATGGTTATATAGGAAAGGGATGCTATGACTAAAGAAACAATTAAGACATTTCAGTATAGAATTACACAGGCAACAGCATCACAGCTTGTTGTGATTCTGTATGATATGGCTATAGAATATCTTAATGATGCATGTGAGAGTGATAGTGCTGAGCAGGCACATAATAATATATATATGGCGCAGAAGGTTATAGACCAGCTTATATGCGGACTTGATATGCAGTATGAGATATCAGCTAATCTTTTTGTAATATATAATCATATGAAGAGGTCACTTATATCAGCATCTGTAAGTCTTGATAATAATGAGATTAACAGAATTACAGGGCTTTTAAAGAAACTCAGGGCATCCTTTTATGAGGTTAGTAAACAGGATGATTCTGAGCCGCTTATGAAGAATACACAGGCTGTATATTCAGGCCTTACATATTCAAAAGGTGGAATTAGTAATGAAACACAGACTGATAATATAGAAAACAGAGGATTCAGGGTTTAGCTCCGAATCCTCTGTTTATTATAATCTGCGTCTTCTTCTGTTATAGTGTCTTCTCTGTCTTTTTCTTCTTGCCCGTTCTTCAATAATGTAGATGATAAAAAGAATAACGGCACCAATTCCAACAAGTATCCATATATTAATTCTGATACATGTTTTTGGTTTATAAGATGATGAAACATCATTATTAATGTATGGCAGCAGGCTTCCGGTATCTGTTCCGGCAGCAGATATATTAAGTGTAGTTGTGCCGACAGTATTATCGTTGTATAGGAACTTAAGATGTGTTGTCATAACACCATTCTCATTGGTCATGTCATAATTATCATCGACCGTCATTGATACATTTGACAAAGAACTTTTATTAGGTATTGTGATAAATGAAGCATTTAGTTCAAAGTTTAGCGAAAGAGTTGAGAAAACAGCTGAGTTGTAATAGTTGTCATTAGAGAACATTGCTCCGAGCTGGCTTCCGGTTGTTGTTGATTTCTGGAAATTGGCAAATCCCCAGTCAAAAAGGGTTCTTGTATCAACATATCTTATCTCATCTGTGGCTTCCTTAAATACAACGCATATAAGACGCATACCGTCTTTTTCTGCAAATGTAACAAGTGTATTCTGTGATTCATCAGTATATCCTGTTTTGCCACCCTTGCAGTATTCATAATAGTAGGCACGGCCCTTTAACATCTTGTGTCGGTGTCTTATTGTACGCTGTGCAGACATGTTAGTTGCAGGAATTACATATGCATCGGCAGTTGAATCAATGCTGACAAAAGAAGCATTGTTATAGCAACCTCTTGCAATCATTGCCATATCATATGCCGTTGTGTAGTGGTTGGTATTATATAATCCGCTTGCATTGGCAAAATGTGTATTCAAAGCACCAAGTTCTTTTGCCTTGGCATTCATCATATCGACAAATGCATCTATTGAGCCAGCCACATGTTCACCGAGGGCATAAGCCATCTCGTTGGCAGAATACAGCAGAAGTCCGTGAAGAAGCTGGTTGACAGTAAATTGCTCGCCTGCTTTTGAACTTAAGTTGGCATCCTCATATACATTAATTGAGTTAGCAGCTGACTGTGAAAATGTTACAACATCGTCCATATTACAGTTCTCAATAGTAAGGAGCCCTGTTAAAATCTTGGTTGTGCTGGCTGGATAACATTTTTCATGAGAGTTCCTCTCGAAAAGAATGGAACCTGTATCAGCATCAATAAGAATGCAGCTGCTTGAGTTAACATCAGGTGCATCCGGCCATACAGCCTCTGTGCTGGTTGTGTCTGTCTCGCTGTAGACTTTGTTGTATGCTGCAGCCTGGGTATCCGCTGCAAAAGCTGAGAATACCAAAACAGTGGCAGATACAGCGCTGGTTATCTTTATAAGTAATCCTTTTAAAAATTGCTTTTTCATTATAGAGATAATTCCTCCGATTAATAAAATATACAAATACATTGTAGCCCAGGATTGTACATAAGTAAACCCCGCTTGGCAAAAAGTGATATTTATGGTAAATATATTACAAAGAAACATGAAGGCATAGAAAAATGCTAAATATTTATTAGAAATAGGAATGGAGTGGGTTATGAGACTTAGAAATGTACCCGGAGCAAGGGAAGTAATGATAGAGAATGAATATGTGTTTACAGAGCCAGAAGGGATGAAAGGCACATGGTCACAGGTTTTCGGTAACGATAATCCAATCCGTATTGAGATTGGTATGGGTAAAGGCACATTTATAACAACATTGGCAGCAAATAATCCTGATATTAATTATGTGGGTATAGAGAAGTATTCAAGCGTACTTTTAAGAGCTGTAGAGAAACAGGATGAGCTTCAGCTTCCTAATTTAAGATTCATCAGAATGGATGCAGAGGCAATATGTGAGGTGTTTGGAGAGGGAGAGGTAGACAGAATATACCTTAATTTTTCAGATCCATGGCCCAAAGACAGACATGCGAAGAGAAGACTTACCTCAAGACAGTTCATGGCAAGATATGACATTATATTAAAGCCGGACGGACAGGTGGAATTCAAAACAGATAATAAAGATTTATTCGATTTTTCATTAGAAGAGATTAAAGAGGCAGACTGGGAGCTTCCTGTTGTCACATTTGACTTACATAATGACTCTGTACTTAACGAGGGTAATGTAATGACAGAGTATGAGACAAGATTTTCACAGATGGGCAATCCTATCTGTAAACTTATCGCAGTAAGAAATCATTAATAATAAATGCATATACTATATAAAGGCTTTTGGAGAATTGTTGTGAAGAATAAAGCATTTGCAAGGAAAGTATCAGAAGTGATGTATGTGCATAAAGGTGCGAATTACAGAGTGGTAAGATTTAAGAATTCCCTCGACGATGTCGTGAGAATTCTTAATACCAAAAAATAATCTAGAGGTCATCGGGCGAGTCATAAGGCTGCACGGTGACTTTTCTTTTGTCCAGAAAATGCTGCACTGTAATGTTTAACAGGTAGCTTAATACGGCAAATACGGGAACTCCAAGGAACATTCCAATTACGCCAAACAGCGCCCCACCTACGGTTATTGAGAACACAACCCATACAGGCTTAAGACCTGTAGTACTGCCGATTATACGAGGTCCGATAAGCAGACCGTCAACCTGCTGGATGCAGACAATCATGATTACAAATATTATAAGTTTGATAGGGCTTGCGATAACAATAATCACCCCGCCAATCACGCCGCCGATGTATGGTCCGAAATACGGAATCATGTTCGTTATGCCGACAATCACGCTTATAAGCACTGCATATGGCAGCTTGAGAATCAGCATGATAATAAAGCATATAATCATGACAATAATTGAGTCAAATGATTTGCCGATAATATAATTAATAAAAATGCTTGCACAATTCTTACAGATGATGCGTGTATTGTCTGCTGTTTTCTTAGGAAGCACGGCATATAAAAATCTCTTAAAATGATAAAAGATATTCTTATTATCAGAAATCATGTAGATGGACACGATAATTGCAATAATAAGGTTTAACACACCTGAAAGAATGGCCATGGATGTATTAAGAATGTAAGGAACCATATTGGTAAGTGCACCAGTCATGTAGTCAACAAGTTTAGGAAGAGCATCTTCAATCTTCTGATTAATGAAATTGTAATCAATAGAAGAATTGGCGTGCTTATCTTCAAACTCAGTGAACCAGTTGCGGATATTCTCGTACCATACAGGAGCCTGATTGGCAATCTCTGTAATGCTTTTGTATATCTGAGGCACAACAAAGCCTATTAATACTGCAAATGCGCCAACTGCTATCAGGTAAGCAACAAGAATTGAAAGCATTTTGGCGGCTTTCTTGGACTTGATATGGCATACACCCATGAAGAACCTGTTATAAAGGGCCTTGATAAACGGATAAAGAACAAGCGCAATCATGCCACCAATAAGAAATGGTGACAGTATATGGAATATATTGCCCAATGACTTGACGGTTGCAGGCCAGTTACCAATGAACTTATATATAAGAATTGCACCTAGCACAAAAAGCAGACCATATATAACAATTGTAAAGTATTTGCTGTTAGGCTGGAATACATTCTTGCCAACAGCTTTGTCAGGTTTTGGCGGCTGTTCCTGTTCAGAATCAAGATTAATAGCCTCAATTGGAATATTGTCAACGTGTTTTGGCTGTTGTTCGAATTTTTTTAACTTCATATCAACTCTCTTTTCTTAATAAATGTATATTAAATATAAATATTTTCTCTTATATTTGGAAATATAATAGAATTATAAGGGGTACAAAGGCACATATCAATATAAAAAACATGGCAAAATGATGAAAAAACAAGAAAATTATAAAAAAAGTTAAATTGTTCTTAAATAAATACAAAAAAGTGCTTGCATTTTATTAAACCATGCTATAGAATATCACTTGTGCTTGAGACAACACAAAAGCACAGAACAAAATAAGTTATGCACCGCTAGCTC
>ERZ791654.1095-NODE-1095-length-11450-cov-1.553401_pt1 | contig 11450 bp, 10 predicted proteins | sample MGYA00509960_ERZ791654 | MGnify/ENA primary metagenome ERZ791654 (study PRJEB30046, sample SAMN00715198) | human gut metagenome | study: EMG produced TPA metagenomics assembly of the A metagenome-wide association study of gut microbiota in type 2... | reverse complement strand
AAAGCGATGATCATTGCCACCAGGGCTCCTCCACATGCCCAGATGGTTGTAAGTCCAAGCGATATGATCTCAGCAATGAGACATACGGCAAATATGATAAGCCAGGTTGCAATCTCCCAATTCATATAGAACACCTCCCTCGTTTAGGAAATCCTGGTATGCGATAGTTTTCGCATTTGCCCTTGGCTAGTTCTCATTTTACTAAAAAACAGTAGGGTAAACAACATAAATTTTCTGAACATACTATCCCCTAAAGTGCATTATATGCACGAATTATAAAATTTATGAGATTAAATGATAAATGTATGGTTAATTTTGCGTAAGCTGTATTGAACAGGTTTGGAAAAACTAATATAATAAACATATGCTAAAGAATGGGAGAGAAGAAGTTGGCTGTTAATAATAAGAAGAAAAGAATTCTCAACATAAGTCTGGCGGTCATAGGAATAATCGTTGTCGGACTCCTTTTTAATAAGATACTGGAGCAATGGTCGGGATTTCGTGCGATACTTGACAAGATATCGAGTGCATTTGCACCGATCATAGTTGGCGCAGTCATTGCGTTTCTCATGAACCCGATACTTGTTTTTTTCGACAGATTATTTCATACGATATTCCAGGAGAGAGTCATATCGGATAAGAAAAAATTGTTCAAGGTTTCGAGAACTTTGTCGGTTATTTTAACTACCATAGTGTTCCTTGGAATCATAACCGGAATAGTGTGGCTGGTGGTTCCTCAGCTCTACGACAGTATCAAGCAGCTTGTGGGCAACATGGATACCTATTATTCCAACCTTCAGACGATGGTGGAGAATATAAATGAGAAGTTCCAGAAGCTCAATATACCTGAGGATCAGATCAACAAGTATATGAACAATGCATATCTCAAGGTTCAGGATATGCTGAATACCAAGATCATGCCAAATGTGGACAAGATCGTGGTGAATATAGGAAGTGGAGTGTTCTCAGGTCTTAAGTTCCTATACAATTTCCTCATCGGTATTATCGCTTCGATATATGTGATGGCAAACAAGGAATATCTTGCATCTAGGGGAAAGAAGATCATATATGCGGTATTCAAGGTGAAGAATGCAAATACTATCCTTGACGGACTTTTAGAGATGAACAGGATATTTGGTCAGTTTATTAATGGTAAGATACTTGATTCAATTATCATTGGAATGATCATGTTCATAGTTTCAACGATACTCAATCTGCCATATGCGGTTCTGATAAGTGTTATCGTCGGAGTGACAAATGTCATACCGTTCTTCGGACCTATCATAGGAGCTGTACCATGTTTCTTCATCGTGCTCATTGCAGATCCTATAAAGAGTCTTGTGCTGCTCATTGTTATACTTGTACTGCAGCAGTTTGATGGAAATATCCTCGGACCGAAGATCATCGGAGATACCACAGGACTTTCAAGCTTCTGGGTGCTCACAGCGGTCATAGTTGGCGGCGGTTTGTTCGGATTCTTTGGAATGCTTCTCGGAGTTCCTGTATTTGCCTGCTGTTACATGTACATCAACAGGACATGCACTGCAAAGCTGCAGGAGAAGAATCTTGCGTTCAAGACATCCGAGTATGAGAAGATCCGCAGGATAGATGAGGAGACGGGAGAGCCGATATATATAACTGAGGAAGAAGAGGATATAAGGTTCAAGAAGAAGACGCCGGAGCAGAAGCTTGCAGAGCGTGAGAACAAAAGGAAGCTCAAGCAGAAGCAGCATATGCTTCAGTACCCATCAGATCTTCCAGATGATGAATATGTGAAGTCTGGCACTGCGCATGCAGATGATCAGTCTCAGGATGACGATGATTCAGATGATGATCCTATCAGTATATTTGATAAATTCATGCATGTTATGAAGAGCGTGGCCAGCAGGGCGGACGCTGAAAAGCTTGCAAATAATATAGTAGGAAGTGATGCAGAGCCTGATAAGGAAGCTGACAGCAAAGATGACGCTGAAGAAGTTGGAAATGGTCAGGCAAAACCGGAGAGTGATAAAAAAATTTCCGGGAATCAGGAGAAATAAAACATAATATCAGCACGGGGAAAGCAGATGCTGTCCCTGTCTGACAAAAGAGAAAAGAACAGATTTGCTTTTACACAAATCTGTTCTTTTCTGCATCGTATGAATAGTCGATGGATGCGAGCTTACTCTTGATATCATCTGCATTTACACATAGTGAGCTGCAGAGCTCGTCAAGACTTGGATAGTCATCTCTGAGCTTCGTGTTGATGAAGCTGAGAAGCACCATAGGATCCTTTGGAAGTGAAGAGTATTCCATTGTTAAAGTTCCTCCTTGTGGTATATTTGGTCATAATATGCATCGTGTTTATAAATATTATGGTTGAATTAACTGCATAAAATTGGTATATATATAGTTTGTGATATATATCAAAGATACAAATTGAATTTTACAACAGTGATTTAGAAATGGCAATAAGGAGTTAGATATGAGTACAAATACCGGTACGGCAAAGAAAGGAAAGCTATCAGGAAAGGGAAGTAATCTGGCGCTTCAGGCAGGAATCCTGGCGGGAGCCGGAATCGTGTCGAGGATCATCGGCCTTCTGTACAGATCACCTCTGTATCAGATACTTGGAGATGAGGGAAATGGATATTATGGTTCAGCGTATGCAATATACGCCATGGTCATAATGATCGCCACATACAGTATTCCTACAGCAGTGTCGAAGCTTGTTGCCGGTAAGATAGCTATGGGACAGTACAAGAGTGCCAGACGTATATACTACTGTACATTTATATATGTAGTCATAGCGGGTGCTGTGGCGGCACTGATCACGTACTTTGGAGCCGAATGGTTTGTAAGTGACCAGCCAAATGCAGTCTTAAGTCTTAAGATACTTGCCCCTACTATATTTATATCGGGCTTTCTTGCAATATTCAGAGGATATCTGCAGGCGTACAACACGATGGTGCCTACATCTATATCACAGATCATAGAGCAGCTTGCAAATGCAGTAGTCAGTATCGTCGCTGCGTATATGCTTGCAAAGCCATTTGCCGCTGGAACAACCGAGCATGCAAAGTATGGTTCTGCCGGAAGTGCCATGGGTACAGGTGCCGGAGTCCTTGGAGGATTGATATTCATACTGTTCGCTTATGCGAGAAGAAGAAAGGGTATCATGGAGTCTGTGAAGAACGATACAAGTCCTGACACGGAATCCTATGGAAAGCTGTTCAGAATAATCATCGCCACAGTCACACCTATCGTGGTGGCAGCAGTGGTGTATAACGTGCTCACACCTATAGACATGAAGGTATTCTATGTGGTCATGAAGATGAAGGGCATGGATTCCCTGGAGATGGCAAAGCTGTATGGAATTTACTCAGGACAGTATACAGTTCTCACGAACCTTCCGCTTGCCATAGCAGCTTCAGTTGGAATCGCATATATTCCGGGAATATCCGGTGCGTATGCAAGAAATGACATGCAGAAAACCAATAAACTCCTGAATCAGGCGCTCAGCATGTCCATGCTGGTCACCATACCATGTGCGGTTGGAATGGGAGTCCTGGCTAAGCCTATAATACAGCTCCTGTTCTCAGGTGCGGATCCGATGGCAGCCAAATGTATGTATCTTGGATTCATATCCATAGTGTTCTTTGCACAGTCAACTGTAACCAACAGTGTGCTTCAGGCCATGGGTAAGGTGATGGCACCGGTTATCAATGCCACCCTTGCACTGGTGATACATGTGGTGGTTCTTGTGGTTATGCTGTACTGCACAGACTGGGCACTTTATGCACTGGTATTTGGTTCGATAGTGAACTCACTGCTCATATGTATATTCAACCAGCGTTCGCTCACAAAGTACAAGACCGGCAAGATGGACAACAGGCGAATATACGTTGCACCTACTATAGCATCTATCTTCATGGGTGTTGTTACGATCATTGTATATGAGGGCTGCAGGAAGCTTCTCGGCAACTGGGTGATCGCGATGTTTGTTGCAGTATTTGTGGCGATCATATTCTATGCGGTGGCTATACTCAAAGCCGGAGGATATACGGAGGAGGAACTTCTCAATATGCCTAAGGGAGGTCTTATTGTGAGGTTTGCGAAGAAGTTCAGACTGATAAAATAAAATGTTTGTATAAAAAATGTTTCCATAATTTCAAAAACAGGAATATACTTGTATCTGGAACGTGAAAACGTTTTCACGAGAAAGGTATATTATGGAAAGAGGAAAAAAGAGTAAGACTCTTCTGAAGATATTCATAACAACATTATATCTGAGCGTCTTTACCTTCGGGGGAGGATACGTCATCGTTTCACTTATGAAGAAAAAGTTTGTGGATGAAAACCATTGGATAGAGCAGGACGAGATGCTGGATCTTGTGGCTATAGCCCAGTCGTCGCCGGGACCTATCGCAGTAAATGGAGCGATAGCGGTGGGCTATAAACTGTGCGGCATGGCAGGGGCACTGGTGGCCATAATCGGAACGATCATACCGCCATTTGTCATCATATCCATCATATCTTACTGTTACATACTGCGCGTTCAGGACTAACTGGGTGATCAGTGAGATGCTGGAGGGAATGCAGGCCGGTGTAGCTGCGGTCATTGCATCAGTGACATATGATATGGGAGCAGACATAGTAAAGCAGAAGGATGATCTGGGGATATTGTTCATGATAGCTGCATTTGTTGCATCCTACATATTGGAGATAAATGTCGTGTTCATAGTAATTGTCTGTGGACTTGTCGGCGTTTGCAGAGGACAAATTGAGAAAAGAAGAGAGCGTGGGCATAAAAAGACAGAGGATACTTCTGACGAAAATACTGAGAAACGCCCGGGCAAATGGGGGATGGAATAATGATCTATTTGCAGTTGTTCCTAAGTTTCTTCCAGATAGGACTCTTCAGTTTCGGCGGAGGTTATGCCGCCATGCCGCTTATACAGGGGCAGATAGTGAAGATACATGGGTGGATGACCATGTCAGAGTTCACGGATTTGATCACTATATCCCAGATGACTCCAGGCCCTATAGCGGTCAATTCGGCGACATTTGTGGGACTCCGGGTGGCTGGATATGTCGGCGCGGTGGTTGCCACGCTCGGATGTATACTTCCTTCATGTATCATAGTCACAGTCATAGTAAGACTTTATCTGAAATACCGCAAACAGGACATCCTTCAGGAACTGCTCGGAGGAATAAGACCTGCGGTTGTGGCGATGATCGCATCAGCGGGTGTTTCGATATTTGTCACGGCGGTCTGGTCTGGGATTGACATGATAAGTATCGCTGGAACTAAGTGGAATCTCGTGGTGATATTTGCGGTAAGTGTTGTTCTGCTTAGAAAATTCAAATTGAATCCTGTGTGGGTGATGCTGCTTTCCGGCGGGATGCAGGTGATCGTGGGGCTTGCTGGCAGATATCTGATATGAGTGAAAGCATATTATAATTTTAATTAAATTGTAATGTGAAGAACTTTATTATAGTATGTAAAAAGTAGATGTGGTGGGGAGTTTGCATATGAAGAAGAAAATATTGATATGTCTGGTAGTACAGCTTATATGCTGGAGCATTATGACGCTGTCTGATTACATGGAAGAGATGAATAATGACAGCAATAACCTGTTCGTTGTATTTGTGGTTCCGTCTGTATGTGTAGTTTTGTATATTATATTCAGGAGATGGATATACGATAATCAGAGAGTGAGGCTGAAAGACGTCGCCATAATATGTGTGGCGTGGTTGATCTTCGGGCTGATATTTGGACTTGGAATCAGTGTATTGGTCAACAATGAAATGTGGATAGTGCCGCAGGCTACAGGAGGATGGGAGCATCTGCTGAATGGGATCGAATATATGATGTTTTCAATGACTCTGGCGGGAATACCATTTGTGGCGGTGGTATTGATCGAATCGGTTATAGGGATAGTAAAGGTAGTTAGTAAAAAGGATTGAATAATTAAATGCTTCATCTGTGAGAGAATCAGGTGGAGCATTTTTTATGCATGGTGGCTAATGGATTACGCAGGCATATGAATAGTTTATATATCCTATCCCTTGACAAAAAGAGAAAATATGAATATACTTACCGACGATAATTACCTAAAGTAATTATAAGAAATAACAATAAAATAATATTTGATAAATTTACAGGAAGGAATGCTATGACAAAGGAAAAGATAAAACAGGTGATGGATGCCTGCTATCAAGCTAAGAGAGTCAGAGATATGATGCCAAAGCTGCCAAATGGAGTCACACCGACTCATATACATTATCTTGATGTGATAACGAGATTTGAGAGGTCTGAGACTGAGGTAAAGGTCAGTGATATAAGTGATGAGCTGGGGCTCCCAAGACCGGGCGTGACAAAGACGATAAAGGATATGGAACGCTTGGGATTTGTTGAAAAGAAGGCTTCAGAGGCGGATGGACGTTTTGTGTATATCAGGAGCACTCAGGCTGGCAGAGATCTGGTTTGCAAATATGTTGATGAGTATTTCACAGGACTGGGGGAGTCTCTTACCGATATCACAGATGAAGATGCAGATATTATGATAGCGACCATTGAAAAAATTTATGATGTTATGAGCAAAAGGAGTCAAGACATAAGATGAGTGTACAGGATAAAACAGATTTTACACAGGGAAGTATAATTAGAAAAATGCTCCCATTCATGGGACCGATTCTTGGAGCACTGATACTTCAGGCTGCATATGGTGCGGTTGATCTGCTGGTGGTTGGAAGATTCGGTTCGACGGCGGGACTTTCAGCCGTATCTACAGGCAGCCAGGTCCTCAATCTGGTTACATTTGTGATAATAGCACTTGCTATGGGTGTCACAGTGCTTATTGCCAGATATATAGGCGAGAAGAACACGGATCAGATAGGAGAGCTTCTCGGAGGTGCCACGACCATATTTGCAATACTTGCGGTGGTGCTGGCAGTTGTCATGGTGACGTTTGCAAGACCTTTGTCAGTGTTGATGCAGGCACCGGCTGAGGCGGTCACTCTTACATCGTCGTATGTGAGGATATGCGGAGGCGGAATATTTTTCATTATGGCCTACAATGTGCTCACCGCGATATTCAGAGGTTTTGGAGACAGCAAATCACCTCTTATATTTGTGTTTGTGGCATGTATAGTAAATGTTATCGGTGACCTTATCCTGGTTGCGGGATGTCATCTTGACGCTGCGGGTGCAGCCATAGCAACAGTGGTTGCCCAGGCGGTTAGTGTTGTCCTAGCGCTTGTGCTGCTGAAGAAGAAAAAGCTTCCATTTAAGATATCAAGAAAAGATTTCAGATTAAACAGACAGTGCAGAAGATTGCTCTCAGTTGGGCTTCCGCTGGCGATGCAGGAATTTCTCACGCAGATGTCATTTCTGGCGCTGTGTGCATTTATCAACAGACTTGGCCTGGAGGCATCATCAGGATATGGCGTTGCCTGCAAGATAGTCAGCTTTGCCATGCTGGCTTATGCAGTCCATGGCTTCATTTGTATCGCAGAATGTTGGAGCTGGAAAAGAGGACAGAGCGAGAAAAGCGATGCTTACCGGTATGGGCATAGGACTATCTGTAGGCGTGGTGGTATTCATTGGCGTGTGGTTCTTTGGTGACAAATTGACATCGATCTTTACCACTGACGCGGCTGTTATACAGAGGGGCTTCGAGTACCTGAGGGGCTTTGCACCTGAGACTATACTCACCGCGGTGCTGTTCAGCATGATAGGATATTTCAATGGACATGAGAAGTCACTGTGGGTCATGATACAGGGACTTATCCAGACATTGGTCGTTAGACTGCCTCTTGCCTATTACATGAGTATACAGCCGGATGCGAGCCTTACAAATATAGGACTTGCAGCGCCGATAGCCACATGTGTCGGCATCGTGCTCAACGTCATATTCTACATCGTTATGTCAAAGAAGTGGAAAACGGAAAAGACCTGAAAATAATGAAATAAATGCTTGACAAATAAAACAAATGATTATAATACTTTAATCAGAAAATTGTAATCTATATGAAAAGAATTTGAAAAATAAATATTTAGTAAACCCGTTGAAAAGCGGTGACACAAAGCCATATGGGTCTAAGGTCTGAAAACAGAGAACTGTTTCGGACTATGACAGCCGGTTGCAGTATAATTTCCCTGTTGGAACTAGTATGTATAAAGAGGAGTATAATTATATTTATTAAAAGCGACTGTCGGAGTGTATTCTTTGACAGTCGCTTTTTGTGTGATCCGAGCGCTTAAGATGTGTTAACTGAAATGTATTTATCATGTTATCAGAGAGGAAAGCGTGTAGTTAGAATGAATGATGAGAGAGTGTATGGTGAGGCTGGGGGCCTGGGTAATGCATCCATGATCGGAGAAGAGGCTTCGCGGACAATACAGAGAACGATAAATAACAACAATGCCGTTGGAACGATCATCGGCTATTATGATGACGAACTGACGATACTGTCGGTCAGTGATTTCATGCTGTATAACCTTGGTTACAGCTATGAGGAATTCCAGCGATGTACAGGAGGATCACTCAGGTCTGTGTTCTATGGAGAGAATACAAGTTTTCTGGACGCAGATCATTTACGCCAGATTAGAGGACTTGGAGAGGGGGAGATGCTGACAAGTGACGGAACCCCGGTGACTGTCAGGATATTCAAGGAGGATTCCGTGGACAGGGATGGAACGCCTGTATGGATAATGTCCGCAAGGCTTGACTGGGAGCATGAGAATGTGACTCTCATCAATGGCGCAATGAAGTCAGGTATGTGGTACTTTGATTTTGATGAGACTGGAGATCTGCAGGAAGTATATTGGAGCCATGCGTTCAGAACTATGCTGGGATATCACGACATCATAGATTTCCCGAATGACATATCTTCATGGACAAGACTGCTTCATCCGGCCGATAAGGACCGGGTATTGGACAGCCTGAAGGCTGTGGTCACTGATAAGACAAATGCATATAAATACGATGTGGAGTACAGGCTGCGGATGCTGGATGGAGATTATCAGTGGTTCCGTGCAAAGGCAGAGGTGATAAGGCGTACAGATGGCACAGCCCGCAGGATAACAGGTACATTTATAAATATTAACGTGGAGAAGGATCTGGAGATGCAGCAGAAGAGGGCAGCTGCTTTCCACAATGCCTTTACGAAGACCAATCTGTGTGAGTATTACGTGAATCTTGAGGAGAATACATTTGACTCCATGAAGGTTGAGCCGTCGCTTATGACCATCTTTGAGAGCAGCGATACATGGGATGAACTTATATCGGCATTTATAGACAATTACGTGTGCGAGGAGTTCAGGCATGAGGTTGCCAGGTTCTACGACAGAAGATATATAGCCAGAAGGCTTGGTGAGTGTGACGGGGAGCTGAGTCTGGAATGTGGCATCACTATACATGGAGAGAAGCACTGGACGAGGAATGTCATTCTCCGTGGAGATCGTGAGCAATCGCAGTATGCGATCATATTCCTGAGGGATATCACCGCGGCAAAACGGGAGGCTGAGATACACAGGCAGATGTCTGCGGACAATGAAGCTATGGGGCATCTCCTTCAGAGTGTCACAAGACTGGTGGATCATTTCGCTATATGCGATCTGGAAAATGACACATATGAATATTTCATGATAAATATAAAATCGGATTATCCGCCAGAGGGACGTTATAGTGATCTGATAAGGCGTGTAGAGAGCAGATATAAGACACTGCCTCCTGCTGATTCACTGACAGATCTGCTGAAGCCTGAGAATCTGAGAAATAACCTCACAAAGGCATCGGATGTGTATAAGTTTGTATATTGCAATATGGAAGAGGAATGCTACAGGAGTGCGTCATTTGTGCCTATCGAGTGGAAGAAAGGTGTACTTACCAGAGTGCTGTGGGCATCCATGGATATAACTCAGGAGAAGAAGCAGGAAATTAAGGGACGCAAGGCTCTTAAGGACGCGTATCAGGCCGCGGAGAGGGCGAACAGAGCGAAGACCGAATTCCTCACGAATATGTCGCATGACATAAGAACACCTATGAATGCGATAGTTGGCCTGACGGCTATTGCGGGAGCCAACATAGATCGTCCGGATAAGGTGCTTGAATGCCTGGGCAAGACAACCAGAGCCAGCAGACATTTGTTGGGATTGGTCAATGAAGTCCTCGATATGGCACGTATAGAGAGCGGGAGAATATCCCTGGCCGAGGAGGAGTTTAATCTCTCAGAGCTTGTGGACAATCTCATCTCCATGGCGAAATCAGAGATGGATGAGCACCATCACAGCCTTGAGGTGAATATAAAAAACATCGAGCATGAGGACGTATATGTCGACACACTGAGGATACAGCAGGTGTTTATGAACCTTATGAGCAACTCCGTCAAATATACCCCGGATGGAGGACATATAGTATTCTCCATCGAGGAGCGGCCAAACGGCCAGTCGGAGCTTGGATGTTATGTGTTCAGCATAGAGGATGATGGCATTGGCATGGATGAGGATTTCCAGAAGATCATGTTCCAGCCATTTACCCGTGCTGATGATAACAGGACTACGAAGATCCAGGGCACAGGTCTTGGAATGGCGATCACACAGAATATAGTAAACATGATGAATGGCAATATTCAGGTTGACAGTGTCCTGAACAGGGGCACGAAGATCACAGTCACCATATTCCTAAGGCTTAAGGAGAGGGAGATCGACCAGATAAAGGAGCTGGCAGATCTGCCTGTGCTGGTGGTGGATGATGATGAGTTATGCTGTGAGAGTACGGTTCAGACTCTGGGTGAGATAGGAATTGCCGGAGAGTGGGTAACCTCGGGTGAGGAGGCTGTCGCCAGAGCATATGCAAGGCATGAGAGAAATGATGATTACTTTGCGATCATTATGGACTGGAAGATGCCAAAGATGGACGGCATTGAGGCAACGAGACGTATAAGAGAGCGTATTGGCAGGGATGTGACCATCATAGTGCTCACTTCATATGATTACAGTGAGATAGAGGATGAGGCAAGGGCAGCAGGTGTGGATGCATTTATTGCAAAGCCGTTGTTCCGTTCACGTCTTACGGCAACACTGGTTCGCATAGTGAATGAGAAAACGGATGGTTCCGCCAGGGATTACCTGAAGAATATCAAAAGATCTGATTATTCGGACAGGAGAGTCCTTCTTGTGGAGGACAATGATCTGAACAGTGAGATCGCATCGGAGATCATAGGAATGACGGGAGCCAGTGTGGAGATCGTTGAGAATGGCAGGGAGGCTGTGGAGAGGATAGAGAATGCCTCCGAGAACTGGTATGACATAGTGTTTATGGATGTTCAGATGCCGGTCATGAATGGGTATGAGGCCACCGCCGCTATAAGAGCACTGCCTGGAAGAAGAGGCCAGATTCCTATCATAGCCATGACCGCAAATGCATTTGCTGAGGATGTGCAGCTTGCAAAGAACACGGGTA
>ERZ791654.1081-NODE-1081-length-11616-cov-1.664735_pt1 | contig 11616 bp, 7 predicted proteins | sample MGYA00509960_ERZ791654 | MGnify/ENA primary metagenome ERZ791654 (study PRJEB30046, sample SAMN00715198) | human gut metagenome | study: EMG produced TPA metagenomics assembly of the A metagenome-wide association study of gut microbiota in type 2... | reverse complement strand
AGACACAAAAAGTCCTTTAGTTTTTTTTTTTTCCATTGCGGGTCTTGTCATAACATTACAAATCAATCATCAATCTATCGCTTCCACTACAAATCTTTATTTTGTCTTTGTAGCTTTTCCGTTTATCCAGCTAGAATATACTTTTTTTCTGCCAACTACTTTATAAGTGCGGACACGTACATAGTATTTCTTTTTAGATTTCAATTTCTTTATTTTAGCAGAAGTAGTTTTCTGCTTCTTAACAAGAATTGATTTCTTGTTCTTTTTAAATTTCTTGTCTGTGGCAACCTGAATTTCATAGCCACTTGCACCTTTTACTTTGCTCCATTTAATGGTAAGAGATTTCTTCGTAGCCTTGACTTTCTTAACTTTTGTAGTAGCAGGCTTCTTTGAACTTGAAGGTTGTAAGCTTATACTTGTAGTACTAGGTTTTGGCACAACCCCATTAGTTGTATTGTTACTAGTAGTTCCTCCGTTAATAGAATCTCCGTTAGTCGTAGTAACTACAGGAGTAACAGTTTCGCCAGTAGTTTCTATATTGTCAGTGGTCTTCACAGGAGTCGTAACTACTTCACCACTTGTTTCTCCATTTCCGGTTGTGGAAACTTCAGCAGTAGTAGCTATCGTAGTAGTAGTTACAGGAATTGTTGTTGCAGGAACCGTTGTCAACTTACTTGTTTCAACATCATCTGACACCTTAATTATCGTAATTTGTGGTTCCAGAGTGTTAAGGTTTGAATTATCTGTTTTATCACAATTCTTGTGAATGCCAAAGAATTTGATAATATACTCCTCGCCAGCTTTAAAAATACATGGGAAAATATTTTCTGTATTGTAGTTTGTTGAAACCAATTCGCCATTATGATAAACATTATAATATGTTGAAATTCGGCACTTATTATCGTGTGGTGTTGCGCTCATTTTAAAATTATAAGTGCCACTTGTTTCAGGTGTAAATCTATAAAATTTATAGTAGCTTTTAGCATCATCTCTATAAAAACGAACTGTATTTGTTTCGTTTAACCCAATTGTGTTAAGATTATATTCAAAATGCTCATTGTCATAAACAGTGAATGTTAGAGATTTGCTTTTGCCATCAATATTAAAATATACAGAATTATAACCTGATGACCAGTCGTTCGGATTCTCGATTGTAAGAGGATATACTGTATATTTGGCAGGGGCATCTGTTGTATATGAACCGGAAGCCTCATCGTATGTATATTTAACAACAGTTCCATCGGTGTAGGTTATATCAACGCTGTTAACATAATCCGGTAGTGAATATTTATAAGAACCTGAAATATTGTCAATCCCATCCACAAGCACAGGATCAAGTCCTGTTTGGTTCAAACTAAAAGAACTAATAATGGCAGGGTTCTTAAAATTAAAAGTCATATTAACAGTTTCATCAGATGCTTCACTGTCACTATGAATTAAATAACAGTCAAAAGTATATTTTGTACCCTTTTCAAGAGCCAGATTTCTATACTCATACAAAGTCTTGCCATTGGCAAGTTTTGTTGTTTGATCAGGAAAGTCACGGTTAAGGGAATGATCAGTAGTATTAAAAGCTATAGTATCATTACAGGAATCAGAGTGGCTATCCACAGTTACAAACAAAGTATATGGTCCGTCCTCAGGTGGAGTAAAACTTAAAGAACGTCTTAAAGGCGCATTAGGCTTAAGCTTAAGGGTTGTATCTCCAAAAAACATAAAACGGTCAAGCTGATCATAAGTTTTAATAGTTACAGGAATTTTTTCTTCATAATAACCTGCCCGAATAAGGAAAGTATTGTCACTTCCAACGGTCCAGTGATTTGTATCCTGAGAATCTACAGGGGTCAAATAATAACCGGTATAAGGACTGTAAGGATTCTTCTCAGTAGTAGGATGGGAGTTGGCAGGAAATTCCATATCTTTATTAGAGTAATGAATAGTATAAGATTTTATAAAACTCAAATAAGAATAGGAATACTTAAAATAAGAGTGACCAAACTCATTAGTAACCATCTCTCCGTTCTGATTTTCAATAAGATTAAATGGCTCATCAGGCTGATTTATATCAATACCACTAGAATTTTCCATTCTAATAAACTTAATTTTTGATTGGGCAGTTGAAGCATCCTTTGAAGAATAGCTTGTGCCATGGGAATAAAAATTAATAATACAAAGAGTACTACTATTAGGGCGCATTGATGAAAGAACATTGTTCATATAAACATCAGGAACATTTAAATAATCCAGTTCATCATTGTTTTCATTCTGAAAATATCTGACTCTGGCATTAAGTACATTATTGCCATTGTCATCAGTATCCATAAGGCAACCTAACTTATAGTAGTGATAATCTTTTGATGGATTATAATAATAAGAAACATCATATTCGCCGGTAAAGTTAAATTCATCATCTTTGTTTATTTCCCTAACAATATCGGCAATAATCAAGGCACTTGAATTAGCATGAAGCATAAACTTAATCGTGAAAACCTGTCCCTTTTTAAGCTGATAATAGTCTATTCGGGTTCTGTCTCCAATACGATAGTCTCTTGCGTAAGGTTCAATCTCATTGCCGTCAGGATCTTTGGCAATACTCAGATTATTAAAACCTTCTATAGTCTTTATTCTTACAGAATACAAGCCGTCTTCAGTAGCAGTAAAAGTCATATCCTTATCATTAGCTGCATCACTTGCACTGAAAAAATCTTTTTCTCCAAAGACATAATCGTCTGTGTAATTCTCTGACTTAGCTTTAACCTTTGCAGGTGAAACTGTCACAGAAGTTATAATTAATAAAAAAGATAGTATTAAACATAGAAATTTTTTCATAACATAAATCCTTTCTAATTTTGTCAGTTTAATACTATCATATAAACAATTCCATCGCAATTAAACATATGTAATTGCAAAAAACAAATCCTAAAATAAGAGTTTTAAGTACATCTAACTATTGCCAATTAACAATCTACAATTACTTCCCCCTTAAACTTGGCAAGTGCTCTTAAAAGCTTTTCCATATTAACAGGTTTGGACATATGCATATTCATGCCGGCATCAAGACAACGTTGAATATCGTCTTTGAAGGCATTAGCAGTCATGGCAATAATTGGAATGCTGTGAGCTCCCGGTTTGTTAAGATTTCTAATGGCACTTGTAGCCTGAAGTCCGTCCATAACAGGCATCTGCATATCCATAAGAATGGCATCATAAGTATGAATACTTGATTCTCTAAACATTTCTACGCAAACAGATCCATCTTCGGCATGGTCGCAGGTAATGCCATACATAGCAAGAAGTTCAGAAATAACTTCATAATTAAGAGTATTGTCTTCAGCAACAAGAAGGTGCATACCTTTACAAGTATTATGAGCGGAAGTATCTGAAATATCTTGTAGAGCTTTATAGTTTTCTGCACAACATTCAAGAGGAATTATTATTTTAAAAGTGGTTCCATGACCTTCTTTACTTGTAACATTAATTCGTCCGTTCATTAAGTCCACAAGCTCTTTAACAATCGAAAGCCCAAGGCCATAACCACCAACTTTGTTAATTCTAGAGTCAGTGGCACGGGAAAACTTAGAATACATATGGTTAATATATTCCTGAGACATACCAATTCCTGTGTCGCTTATAACAGCTATAAGATTTATATACTTATTATTCAAAAATAATTCTTCATAAATTTCAAAGGTAACAGAACCACCATCAGGTGTATATTTTATGGCATTGGATAAAATATTTGTATAAATCTGTTTTAGTCTAAGTGGGTCAACCAACAAGGTTTTCTGGTAAAGGTCATGCTGATTGCATATAATGTTAAGTTTTTTGTCACCCTGTAATTGTTTAAGCATTGGTGGAAAATCATCCAAAAGCTTAGGAATATTAACAGGTTGGGAATTAATGCGTAACTGTCCGTTTTCAATCTGTGTAATATCCAGCACTTCGTTAACCAACTCCATAAGAAAATCACCTGAAGATTTTATTTTTTTCAGATTATATTCTACAGTTTTAGGTTCATTTATATGTTGTTCAGCTAACGTTTCAAAACCAAGAATAGCGTTCATTGGTGTAAGGATGTCGTGGGCAATCTGAGAAATAAATTCTGTTTTGGCCAGATTAGCCTTGTTAGCTTCCTCAGCAATGGAAATCCAATTTTTTTCACGTCGTTTAGCATCGCTTATAAGTCTTGTAGCATAAAGAATATGGGTAACATTTCCATTGTTATCACGTTTTTTTACAATAAAACGTGCTGTGTGCCAGTTACCATCTTTTGCAAGATATTCAGTTGCAAGAGTTTCCTCATCATGTAAACGATCAGCCAAAGTGCTTAAATCAAAGAATTCAAGAACCTTATCATGATATTCAGGTGCAACAAATGTATCACACAATTCAATCATTTCGGTTGAGGCACGCCCTATTTTTCCTGTAAGGTGATGAATTTCACTTTCACTGGAAATTTCCTCATAGAAATCATTGACAAGATCAATTCTAAAAATAGCATAATAAATTTTGCCAAGGGCAGATACGATTTCGTTACTAAGTTTTGTTTCGGCTAGAGCTGTTTCAAGTTCGTGTTGACGTTTTTGTTCGCTTGCAACAATATCGTCAATGTGTATAAAGCCGATAAGAATACGATTGTCAAAATCAGTTTCGGAAATACGAACAATCTGCGCCTCGAAATATTGCTGTCCAAGAATATTAGGAAGGCTTCTGTATCTAAAAGAAAAACGTTCTTTGTAGCAAAGTTCCTGTCTTAAATAATCAGCATTTAGCAAGTCGCAAAAACGCTTAGAATGCTCTTTGGTTATATAAGTTTCGCTATATTGTTTTATAGTGTCATTATAGTTAAGTGTAATATGTTTAGAGGGACTATCTATAAATTTGGCTGCATTTGCTATACGATCTATTTTAAGAGGCTCCGCAATATTTTTAGAAAAATCAACATAATATATAGATGTATAGTCACGATATAAAACCTCAAGAAACTGTCTGTCTTTTTCAAATTCAGTTTGATTAGCAGTCATGGAAAGCTTATGCTGTTGAATAAGAGTGTCCTTTTTATTGTTTTCACGAATGCTTCCCATATGGTGACCGATAACAGGGATAATATCAATGAAATCACCACAATCTTTAATGTTAGGATTATCTATTCTTACAAATCCCATTAATCTTTTTCTGAAAATAATTGGAAATACAATAACAGCAGTAATGTTATTATTTCCAAAAAAAATTGTATTCTGTAGGCATAGAATCCTTAATAGATTCTATATCATCTAAAATAATGGATTCTCCCTGATACAGAATATTAAATATGCATGGAACTCCATCAGTTGGAAGAATTAAGTCGTGATTAGGACTTTCAGTATTATTAAATAATCTCCATTGATGTGTAAGCTCAAAAGCACTAGAGTCAACAAGTTCATAGATGCTGACATATAAGGCTTTGGTGTATAATCCAATCTCTTTAAGCATAGAATAGATGGCATTATTTCTGTTTGAATTTAAATGATTATTTTCAATTTTAGTTAAGGCATCAATAATATTACTTATTGAGCTTTTTTTATCTTCCATAATATTACTCATAAGCAAACTCCATTCTGTAATTTAAATATAAGCTAAACATTTACAAACTGATCTCTGTATGCTTTAGGACTCATGCCTGTATTTTTCTTAAATAATACGGAAAAATAAGCAGGGTCGTGAATTCCAACAGCTTCAGAAATCTCAAAAGTTTTTAAATTAGAAGTGGCAAGAAGTTCTTTAGCTTTGTTAATTCTAAGATTATTAATATAGCTAATGACAGAATTACCACATTCCTTCTTAAAAGTTCTACTAAAGTAGGATTCATTAATATGAATATGTTGGGCAATTTGTTCCAGAGACAAATCATCCTCTAAATGTTCTTTTATATAATTCAAAGACTCTTCAATAAAAGAGCTATATTTCTTAACTGATTGTGTTAACTGTATCTGCAAATCATTAATCATATCAGAAACTATGGATTTTAGTTGGAAAATATCAGAACTTTCAGTTAACATTTTCACATATTTCTCATCCATTGGCAGGTTATAAGTACTCATAACCAGTCTATAAGAAATCAAATAAATCTGAGTACAAATATTCTTAACAGAAGCCTCATCAGTAAAATTACTTTGTAAATTACTGAAAAGAGTAGAAATAACGTCTTTTGCAGCTTTAAAGTTCAATTGAAGAATAGCCGTTTCGTATTCGTGAAGACGCACGGAAATATCCACAGGAAAAATATTTCTATTAGCAATATAATCTCTTGAAAAAGCAATTATATGTGATGCTGAATAGAAATTAAGTGACAAAGCAGTGATGGCTTCTGAAGCAGCCTTTGAAAAATGCTTTGCAGTAGAGTGATGGGCACTTATGCCGATATCAAGCTGTTTTCCGTACTGTTCCTGAAATAAGTATTCTATCTCCTTGCAATCCTCAACAATAGGTCCTATGTAGGAATTTTGATCGCAAAAATATGCAGTAAGAACCATGTTGTTATATCTAAAACAATGGCTTTCAATCTGCTGGTCTTTAATAATGTCTTTAAGTTTGCTAAATTCATTGAAATCTTTAGGCAACTGAAAAGCAGCTACATAAAAATGACTAAAATCCAAATTAAAAGAGTCAATCTTTTTTTGCTTTTCTTCATCTATAACATTGGAATCAGTTAATTGTTGGAATAACTGATCTTTAAGAAAAGCAAGCTCACTTTCTTTAATTCGGGTATTAGACTTAGATGTTACAATTTTTTCGCAAACTTCTTTAACAGCAGCAATAACCTGATCTTTAGATGCCGGTTTTAACAAATACTGTGAAACATGATATTGTATTGCAGAACGTGCATACTCAAATTCAGAATATCCCGATAAAATAATTACGGCAATATCAGGACGATTCTCGTGAATGTATTTTGCAAGACCAATTCCGTCTAAAAGTGGCATTTTAACATCAGTCAAAACAATGTTAATGTCATTTTCGTTTATTTTTGTGATTGCATCCTCACCGTTGTTGGCAGTGGCAACAACCTTACAATCATAATCTTCCCATTTAATATATTCAGATAAGCCCTTTCTGATAGGAGCTTCATCATCAACAATTAATAAATTAAAAATCATAAAAAAACATCCTTTCTTAAGTAACTCTTTGGTCAAATTCTTAAATTTGCAAAAAGAATTTATAATGGTATTTTAAAAGATATAGCTGTGCGAACTTCAGGAATGCTTTCTATGTGCAATACAGCATCTTCTCCATACATAAGGAAAAGTCGTCTGTTAAGGTTTTTAAGCCCAATGTGAGGACGTGAACCTACAGCCTCGGAAGTTGTTCCTTTGGAAGCAACGTTAATATCAAACTTTGGAATCTTTTCGAATCCAACTCCGTCGTCAATAATATTTATTAATAAAAATTTATTTTCGTTATCTTTCTTAATGCTAATAGTCAGATGTCCATTGGTATCCTTAGGTTCCAAGCCGTGAACATAAGCATTTTCTACAAGTGTTTGAACACAAAAACAAGGAATATTAATATCGTCCAAATCCTTATCAATATCAAAAGTTACACTAATCTTGTCCTCGAAACGCATCTGTTGTAAATAAATATAAAACTTAACAAATTTAAGCTCTTCAGCAATTGAAATATACTGTGAATTTCTGTAAGCAGTTGTAGCTTTGAAAATCTCACCGATAGCAATAGCCATCTGGGAAAGTTCACTGTTGTCAGACATTTCTGCTTTCCAGGCCAAAGTGTTCAAAACATTAAAAATAAAGTGTGGATTAAGCTGTGACTGTAAAGCTTTAATCTCAGCTGTTTTAAGAGAAATGTTCTGTTCTAACACGTTGTCGTGGTAGGCGTGAATCTGGTCAAGCATATCATTAATGGCATCATAAAACTCCTCATATTCTTCAAGACCTGAAACCTTTTCAGAATAATTGCCATGAGAAATCTTATTAATATTATGTATCATAGTTCCAACAGGTTTTGTAATATATCGGCTTATGGCGAAAGATATTAAGAGTACTATGAAAATAATAATAAACATAACTATAATATAAGAATTTAAAACATTATTAACCTGTCTCTTAATCTGATTCTGAGGAGCCATAATAGTAGCAGATATATCTATTTTTTTAAGATTATTAGACAAGGTCAGATAATCTTTAGATTCAAATTTTACGTGATGCAGAGCTTTGTCATTGTAGTAATCCAGAGATTTCTTTAATGCTTCAATTCTATCCTTAGAGGTAACATCATAATTATAGTCAGAAATAGTTTCAAAACTGTTGTTATACATAAGAATGTGCCAGCCTTTTGAGATATTCTGTGTAAGCATATTAACCCAACTTTTTTGATTAAGTGTAACGATCATAGTTCCTAAAACATCGCCACTGCTTAAATTATAAATTGTACGAACAAAGTAAAGATCATCAGAACCGTCTAAAGCGTGTAAAGTAAGCGTAGGTGAAGGTTCCGTTAAATTTCTGTAAACAGCTGCATTTTCTTCTCTTTTTATCATATTATCGTTTTTGGACACATAAAATCGCTTATTATAATTAGTATAAACGTAAACAGACTCCAAATAACTCTTTTCCCAAAGATTATTGAGAATAAGAAGAGAAGTCATCTGTTTTTCGGCAGCAATATAATCAGAAGGCGTTCTAGATGAAGAAGCCATAAAACTATAAATATTATCGCTTGAAACCAAAAGTCTATATATAGAATCGATAGTGTCGATATTGTCAGATAAAACATTCATTGTAGTATTACTTTCCTGAAACATCTGCTCTCTATAATGAGTGGTCAACTCCTTATCAGTTTTATAGTAAAAAAGCAACGCGCTAATAACCAAAGCCACGGCAATGGTAAGTGTAATTAATATAGATGTTTGCGCAGTAATACTTCTTCTCTTATGTAAAAAATTTTTAAGCATTAGTATAATCCTCTCAAAATCCGCAGAATGACAGAAACTGTCTCTGTCTCTTCCTATTTATAAATAGAGTATAACATATTTGAGTAAAAAAAAGAAAAGTTATACTAAAATAATAGAAAAAAGTAAATTATTTCTAAAGTTTTGTAAAAATATTCTATTAAATGATAAAAACTAGTCAAGTATACTTGTATTAATTAACAATTATAAACAAAGGAAGGAGTATTTTTTATGAAAAATAAGAAATTATTAACAATGGTGCTTGCAGCAGCAATGGTTGTAGGAAGCATAACAGTGCCGGCACCAATGGCAACGGTTAAGGCAGATACAGTGACGACAAGTAGAACAAATATACTTAGGGAAGACGGAGTCGTAGTATCACAGCAGCACGGCTCAGCACGTTCACTGATAGATGGCGACATTACAACAGTTTGGGATACAAATGGATGGAATGGAAGCCAAGCAGGATTTCCAGGTTCGGGAAAACATAATTATTCTGTTTGGGCAGAATTTACATTAGCAGATTATTATAATGTATCAGACTTTAACGTTTGGTTTAAAGATGAAACTACTCAGAAGAATACAGCATGGCAGTACAAAATTGAAGCATCTATAGATAATAGCAATTGGGATTTGGTAGTAGATCAGACAGAAAATACAGTTACGGATAAGCATTTTGAAAACATTGTAGGAAAAGATTATAAAAATAAGATTTATAAGTATGTTAAAGTAACTATTGTTGGAGCTAAGACTGACATGAAGCCATGGCCGGCAATGACAGAATTTGCAGCATATGGTGAAAGAGCTACAGCGCTTACATCAGACCAGATAGCAAAAGGTACAGAATCTTCAGTTAGTATATATAATCCGGGAAATGTAGGAAGTAATGCAATTGACGGAGATGTGAATACATCATGGATTGCAAATGGCTGGAATGACAAAGAAGCTAGTTATGGAGACGTAACAAGTGAAGGAACAACAGCCAATTATGTTGTAGAATTAAAGAAAATGACAAAAGTAAATGCATTAGGAATCTTTTTCGCAGGAGATGCAAAAAGTTCAGCATGGAAGTATAAAGTAGAAGGTTCAGTAGATGGAACAGAATATACTACTATTTGGGATCAAAGTACTAATGAAGTTAATGCAGGCTCAAATGGTGAACAGTTCACAAATATTGAAGAGGGAACATACAAATATATAAGATTAAAATTTACAGAGCCGCTTGAAAAGGCTTGGCCGGCTGTAGCTGAAATCTGTATATATGGAAATCAGTTAAGCAACTTATCATTAGGAAAAACTGCAAAAGGTTCAAGCGAGAATAGGCCTGCAACTAATGCCAATGATGGAAACAAAAGTTCACTTTGGGTAGCAGATGGAAACACTGAAAAACTTGGTTCTTGGTGGAAGGTAGATTTGGGAGGATTAAAGTCAATTGATAGTTTCGAAATAGCATTTGAATATGCTGTTAACGAAAAAAGAGATGATGCTGATGCAAACAATAATCCGCTTTATGGTTTACCTCATAAATATGAAGTGAGAGGCGGAGGAGAAGCAGCTGAAAACTGGAGTGACGAACAATGGGACAAGGCAGACTTATTGTGGTCAGGCAGTCAGATGACAAAAGAAGCTACAGGAAAAATTTCTGACAAATTTAAAAATAAAAACTATAGATATATCAGAGTTAAGTTGACAGGAATTCCTCATCATAAAGCTAATGCTGATACAGATGACAATCATGCATGGGCAGAAATTGCAGAATTTACAGTATATGGTGAAGCCACAGCAGAACACAAAGTTGTACTTAATGGTACAACTGAAACAACTGTAGCAGATGGAGCAACATATGAATTGGGAGATGCGAAATACGGTTATTATAGTGATGGAAAAGTATATGCACCAAATAGCGAAATAACAGTTAATGATGATATCTACCTCACAGCAATTAGTGATGTATCATTAAAACTTGCAAATGCAGCAGCTATTAGAATAGATGCTGAACAGGAAAAACCAGGTGGAATTAGATTTAAAACAGAAGTTTCAGCTACAACAGCAAGCAGAGCTAATGAACAGAAAGTTAAAAATGTAATTTGCGAAAACGCAGGAACATTAATTACTGTAAATGATGTTTTAAAGGGTGCTACATTAGATTTGGCAAAGAAGGATGATTTAGGAAAGAATTTCTGCGCTGACGTAGTTAATACAGGATGGTACAAGGAAACAAACGATACATACTGTGCATCATTAATTAATATTGTACCAGCTAACTATACTAGATTCTTTAATGCTAGAGCGTACGCAAATATTCCATATGAAAATGCGGATGCTACTACAGTTTATTCTGAAGATGGTGCAGGCGAAGGATATACAGGAACAGCATCAAAATCAATACAGGGAATTGCATCAATAATACAGAAAAAAGGATATCCAAATATTGACGAAGGATTGCATGACTTGATTGATGAGTTTGCAAAAGAAAATCAGAATAATAATTAGGGAGGTTTACTATGAGAAAAGAATATAAAAGCCCAGAAATGGAATTAGTAGAAATGAATAATAATGATATCATTACAACAAGTGGTTTTGATAATAATAATTTAATGGATGAATATTTTGGCAATGATAAAGATGGATATAACTTCTCTGATTTCTATTAAAAACATTAATACATAAGG
>ERZ791654.1080-NODE-1080-length-11616-cov-1.778739_pt1 | contig 11616 bp, 8 predicted proteins | sample MGYA00509960_ERZ791654 | MGnify/ENA primary metagenome ERZ791654 (study PRJEB30046, sample SAMN00715198) | human gut metagenome | study: EMG produced TPA metagenomics assembly of the A metagenome-wide association study of gut microbiota in type 2... | reverse complement strand
ACCTGCGATGTGGATAAAGTATTGTTGATATACATTCGGTGATATGTATAATGTCATCAGTTAAAAAATGAGATGTAGGGAGGAATAAGAGAATATGTCATTAATTAAATGCCCAGAATGTGGAAGAGAAATATCGTCTAGGGTTTCCAAATGTCCGGGTTGTGGGTTAAGTAAAGAAGAAATAGAGGATACTGTTACTGAGCAAAAAAGAATTGAAATTTCTAGTTATCCAACTATTTCATTTATATGTACAGAGGATAAGAAAAAAACTATAAATGGTAATGTGAAACAGAGTGTTGGTAATAAAACAACATGTCCTACTTGTGGAATGGGTTATGATAAGAAAATTTCTTTGACATGTCCTTTATGTGAACTAAGAAACAAAAATTTACAGCTAGAAGAAAAAATAAACAATCTGCTAGTTAAATATACGCAATATCTTAATACAAATAATATTGTTGAAAATAATAATATCGGAGTAGGCAGCACGATTGAATTTGGAACTTTCGCAGGTGTATCAATAGACTGGATAGTATTGGCGAAAGAGAATGATAGGACACTGTTATTGTCGAAAAATGTGTTGGACATTATGCCATACAATTCTGATAGAATATCAATGACTTGGGAAACTTGTGAATTGAGAAAATATTTGAATGGGGAGTTTTACAAAAATTGTTTTTCAGACGTAGAAAAAGGAAGGGTACAATCAAGTATTGTAAAGAATAACAATAATAAGTTATATAGTACATCAGGTGGAAATGAAACCAATGATAAGGTGTTTTGTCTTAGCATAGAGGAAGTTGACACATATTTGAAGGATAATGATTATATAAAAGCAGCTGTAACAAGAAGAGTTGATGAAAAACTTGGTAGACTTAGAATTAAATGCCTTGGTTGGTGGCTGCGCTCGCCGGGATGCGACAATACGTTTGCTGCCTTGGTTACCGAGGACGGAAGCAAAAGCACTGCAGGAATTAGATTAGATAGTGATCAGATTGGAGTGCGACCAGCTTTGTGGTTGCGTACCAGCTAAGGTCGAATCTTTATTAGGAGAGGATGAGAATAATAGTGGATGCGAGTGAAATAACTATCTATCCAACAGTTTCCTCTGTTGGAATGGAAGACAGAAAAAAATATACGAGAACGCAGACAAGTAGTAAAGAAACGGTGTGTTCTACGTGTGGGATGAAATACGACAGAAAACTTTATAAGACATGTCCTTTATGTGAATCAAGAAAAAAGAATTTAGAATTGGAAAAGTATCTAGAAAATATAAAAACAGAAAATGCGAGACTGAATAAAGAAATATGTAAAACTGAGAGAAAACAAGAATCAAATATAAATGATAGTAAAAGAGAAGTTGGTAAAGCAACCCGGGATAATAAAGGAGAGCTACAAAGTAAAGAGTTATCTGTAAGCGAATTTAAGAAAAGCATAGATTATAAAATAGTTGTAAATCGAGCTTATTTTAAAGAAAAGGAAGAAGGAAATGTATCAGATGATTTTATTCAATCTGAGTTAGATAAGTTAAGACTTGATAAAAAGTTTATAGGTGAAGTTACTGTAGAAGATGTAAGAAATGATATGAGGATTCTGATCAAACGGCAGGCTGATAAAAAAATAATAACAGATACTGTTGTTTCAGAGAAAAATGCTAAAAATGAGGGTAAAGAAGAAATTAAAAATGTAGCGCAATCGCAAGTCAAGGGGAAAAATGGAAAAAAGAAGAAAGTAGATAAAATAGAGAAAAAGGAACTCACAGCTGTAACAACAAGTTTAGAGGAAAAGGCGGAAATAGATAATATTGAAAAAAAGAAAAATAAAAGAACAAAATTAAGATCCGAAAAAAACAGTGACAATGCTAGGTATGTTAAGAAAATACATTGTAATAAAAATATATCGCAACGGATTAGAATAGTAATAACGATTAGTGAAGTTGTAGGTTTGCTAATAATGATGCTTATATCGTATACTAAATATTATAGGACAGTTGAATTGAAATATAAGTGGCTATTTATATTATTATGGATACTTGGGATAATTCTTAGCTCAATTGTGTTTTTTAAGTTCTCTAATAATTGTAAAAAAATTCTAATTGGAGTTGCGTATTGGCTTTTGCAATTGGCTGCTTTTGTGACGGTTGAAATTGTATATGGTTCTCCATTTTTGCCGTATTTTGCATGGTTAAAAATGGGAGGATATTATGCGCAAGGAGTCGCTTTTATATTATTGAATTATTATATGAATATGACTGAAGAGGAAAAATATCAAGATAGCATTACAATGACGATGATAGTATTTTTCGAGAGTATAGCAATAATTACAATTTTTGGGAAACTATTTTTTGATATGTTTGATAATTGAAAAAAATGCAATAATTTTGGATGAAAAGATATTCTTTCTAAATTGCAATAATAAGTTGGACACTGGCTATGCAGCATCCACATGATAGATTTTATCTAGTTCTTCTTCGAATAGTTCATCTGAGGTTTTGTATCCCAGAAGCTTTCTTGGAAGGCTATTTATCCAGGTTTCAACATCAATGATAGCCTGAACATCGAACTGGTCAATACTTAGAATATCCAACTATTTCAAAAGTTTGCAGGGCAGATATTGGATGAAGGATAAAATAAGAAAAGAAAAATCGGTCAAAAAATTACGTTGCGTGGGCAGGATTATATAAAATCAAATAAATTTAATTATTATATGGAGAAAAAACTGGATGTATTGTATAATTTTATAATGATTTTATAATTATTAACAATCATGCTGGAGGACTTGAAATGAACTTAGGAATAGATTTTGGAAGTACATATACAACGGTTTCAAGATACAGGACGGATCATGAGGTACTTGAAGCGTATGACACTGGTGATGGAGTTGCCATCCCGTCTGTTGTGGCAGTAAATTCGAATAATAACAAAACATCAACAGGATTTGTGGCCAAGGCGAGAACTGGGAAAAATGGCTTTAGATCGTTTAAGGCTTTTAAGATGCTGATGATGGAGTCGGACAAATCGCTTGTGGAATACAGACAGTATGATGATACATTCACTCCAAAGTGGGCAGCTGAGACATTCTTGAATGAAGTTGTTTTTGAGGCCGAGAAAACTTTTGGAGAGAATACAGTAGAGCAGCTTGTTGTGGGAGCTCCGGATGTCTGGTTTCACAATTTTGAAACGCTCAGTGGCAGGGCGATGGTCCGCGATATATGTAATTCTATAGATACAGTCCAGAATGTGAAAATAGTAAGTGAACCGGTACTTGCAAGTGCTTACTTCGCTTATAATTTTCAGAAGGCCACAGGACAACCGTTTGATGGAGCGATACTGATCATTGATTATGGCGGCGGAACGCTTGACCTGAGCCTTACAGAGATAAGAAAAGGCAGGAACTCTGCGTATGAGATAAAGATGCTTGAAAGCAATGGTGCTGGGGAGAATACAGATAAGCACATAGGCAACGCCGGAATTGTATATATGGAAACACTGCTCGCAGATTTAATACGCAAGGAACTTCCGGAAGAAGAGGCTGAAAAACTTATAGGTACTTCCACATTTTATGCCGGAGTAAATGAGCTAGAGAAGATTTTAAAGCAGGGGCATAAAGCAGGAGAGATCGAAGATACATTTGAGATGATGGGTATAGATGATCTGGATTCCTTGGAGGACTGTGTCCTTGAAGAAACAGTTCAATGTGGTGGTGAAGATTTTGAGATAAGCTATGCTGATCTGATAAGAACATATAACAATGTGATACGACCTGTTTTTGATGAGAAAATGGATGAAATGATACAGTGGGCAAAGAAAGACCATGGTATTGACGTGTCCAAGATAAAAGATGGCAATTTGAAAATAGCCTTAGTTGGTGGTTTTGGAAACTTTTATCTTGTGCGTGAGCAGATGCATGAGAAATTTGGTTTTTCAGACAGTGATGACAGGGAAAAAGGTATCATACATAACGAACAGGATAGAGAGCGCGCGATATCCTATGGCGCAGCACTGATCGCATCGGGAGTATTTGAAACGTGTAAGACTGCTCCGTATTCTATAGGCATCAGGTCGGCGATCAATGGTCAGCTGAAAACAGAGTATATGATTCATTATCTTGAGGAGATAGAGATGAATCAGCCATATTACATAACAGATGATAATGGTGATAATAAAGTGCTGTGTCTGGCAAGCAATTGGGCTGAAGAGTTTGTTATTGATTATGGAAGGGGCAATGGAGAGGCAATCCGTTTTAAAGCAAAAAAGAAGTTTAAAGAGAAACTGGCAAACCTTGTAAAGAACGATTTAAAGACATGCTGTTTTGGCGTGTCATTTGGTGAATCTGATATTTTGAAGATTCATATACGCGAGTATGACTGTGTACAGGGAGAATTTGCTGAAAGTGATACTGTTGAAGAGATAGGCAAGTTTGAAGATGTATTTGAGAAGATAACGAGATAAAAGAGGAGGATAAGGATAATATGAAATGTTTAGTGTGTGGAAATGAACTCAATCAGATGACTGTGTGCCCGGTATGTGGTGAAAAGGTTGTTGCAGTAGTAGGTGACATGACTGATGAACTGCAGAAGAAATTTACTGCAATGGCAAGCAATAAGCGCCGTATAATGCTGAGCAGTGTATCTGCAGAACTGAGAAGTTATTATTGGAAAGATGTCGATGGTGAACTTGTTGAGAGATCAAGACAGGACATTCCTATTGTTCAGAATATGGGCGAACTTGATTTTGGACATGTTGTCTGGGGAAATACTGAATATGCCAGACAGACAGCAGGTGAGGAATTAACACTTAATGTTGTTATAAAATATGCGAATGGTTACAGCCATGAAGAAGTGGCAAAAGTTGTTGCACCAGGAACATCAGGACTCTGGAGAGTGGGATGCGTTTTAAAGCCAGGACTTAGAATAGCGATCCGAGTTGGAAATGAACAGACATATTCAGATTCAGAAGAAATCAATTTGAAAGGTTAGAATGGATAATGGGGAGTGTAGATATTCGCTTTGTTTTTGCCGATACGGAAGATATATATTTCTCAAATCATTTGCTAAAACTTGATTTTGAGCAATACGTTCATTTAAAACTGCAAAATGAAAACTTCCAGAACATTTATTATTTTAATAAGCCTAAAACTAATAATGAAATGGTACGCTTAAACTGCGAGAATTATTATGAACTCAGGCTGTATTGTGAAAAGACCAAAAAGAGTTTTTTTAAAAAAACTGCAGATGTGCCAGCATACAAAAAGGAGAGAATGCGGACAAATTCGCAAAGATCAATGTATGTATATGAACATCCCAAGAAGGTGTTTCTGGAGAATATGGCATCGCTTACTTCAATATCAGAGTCTTGTGCATTTGTATTTTATATTAGGAGTTACAGCGATATCATATCAGTGGATGATAATTTAAAGATAAATGGAATACTCCAAAAGAATAAGGCAAACAACTCCAGAATACTTTTTCTTATTGTAGTAGATGAAAATTATACAGGTCCACTGCCTTTCTTTCCGGAGATTGTTCTTTCAACAGAGATTGTAAAAAGGATAAAAAACAGCGGTAATTTTGAATCTCTATTAATGAAACTACAGACGGTCAATGTGGACTGTGAGACGTGGCAGGCATTTAGCGTAGAACAGATAAACCGGATGATACAGCGTGCATTGCTGAGTTCTTCGGAAACATACGATAACAGTGCGATAGATGTGGTTTCAAGATTATTATACAAAAGACTGGTAGAAGATGGCAAGTCAACTCTATTTAAATTAAAAGTGAGTGACCAAAATGATCTATTCCAGATTTTCCAGGATCCGGAGTATATGCATAAAATTATGCGGCACAGGATAGAGTAGAGTTGAAAATAAGAACTGGATGATACAGGAGATTAAAATATGGATTTTGGTACAGTTATACAGGCTGTAGAAGCAAATCAGGAAAAAAGTGAAAATGAATTTACAATGGAGGATCTGCTGGGCCTGGTTGTTGATATGTTTAATGCTGCAGGTAGAAGTTTCAAGAACGCAAATATTCAGGGGGTAAGTAAAGTCGAGGATATCAGAGTCGAGGATGATAACAGATTTATCAGGAAACTGTGCAAAATGTCTATCTCAATGGGGCGTATCTATAACAACAATAAGGATTTGTTTAGCGAGAACAGCATGACTGTTAATGTACGAAAGGCAATAGATGATTTGAGCGAAGTTGAGGCACAGGCAGTTATTCTGGATAAGCAGATAAAGGAAGCGGAAGAGAAACAGCAAGAACTGGAAAGTAGAAAAAATGATCTGGAAAAGAAAAAGGAAGAGCTGCACTCTATAGAGTTTCAAAGTAAGCAGTTAGAGGAAATGAAATCAAAGTACGAGGATATGCTTGCCAGAGTTGATACAATGCAACAGGAGATAGATAACTACACTTCGATTCAGATACCAAATGTTGAAGATCAGATAAAGACGTGCGAAGAAACGCGTGGTAAACTGAATCAGGAGTATTTGAATCTATGCAGTGCATATGATGAGGCTGTTATGAAGAACCGTGAAGTACAGCTGGAAATTGAAAATAAGGAAAAGGCCATGGAGAGCGCCCAATTAGAGCGTGATAATTACAGGCAGAAGATATTTGAGGCGGAGAAGACAAAGACGGGCTTACAGGAAGAGTCGAAGAATCTGAGTGCAGAGAAAGAACAGATAGGAAAAGACATAGAAGCTCTTGAACTACAGAAAAATGACGCTATAAAGCAGATAGAGATCATAAAAGACAAAAAGATGAGTCTGGATGATGCTGTTCGGAAAGTACTGGCCGACCAGAATTACTGGGAGGTGGAACAGGACAGAGCTCAGGCGGAATATGACAGAATTTTAAAGGATCATGCCGAAGCAAAAAACAATGCTGAAAAATATGAAACGGAATCTAGAAAGCTCTCTAACGAAATAGATGTTTTAAAAAAACAATGTGAAGAAGAAAAGGATAAGATATCCAATAGCAGTGAGATGCGTGAGCTGTATAAGAGCCGGTATGCTGAAATAAAGAAGGAGCAGGAAGATAAGTGTCAGGATATAGATAATCAGAAAAAGCGAATGGAGAATGCCAGGATTGAGTTCTATATTCTGAAAGCGGATCTGGAGCGTGTTATCAGAAATTCCCAGATTCAGCATGAAAATCTGGAAAAGAAACAGTTGCAGCTGGCGGATCAGATAAAACCGTTACTTGAATTGGTAAAGGATTCGAATCTGCAAAAGATATATGAAAACAATGACAACAATAATGGCTATGAGATGGTAAGAACTCTCAGAACAGCTCTTGAAACTGTGAGAAAACAAACGAATGATCAGATAAGACATGAGAAGGATGTCTTTGCAGATACTTTAAGAAAATTAGAAACAGATGAGATTTATGGAGGGGTATGATGAGTAAAGAAGTCATAATGAAGTGCCCAGACTGCGGTACAATAGTAAAAGGAAAATATGGATTTTTAAAACAGGAATTTACATGTCCTGGCTGTTCAAAAAAAATAAATCCAAAGAATGATTCGTATGAAACTGTGGTATGTAGACATTGCGGAAATACTGTAATACATGACACGAGAGTAGGATCTGATCAGAACTGTCCGGCGTGTGGATATTCACTTTCACAGCATAATGTTTCTGATATAGAGCTTACATGTCCCTCATGTCATATGAATCAGAGAGTGAAATACAATGAGATTACCCATACGTGCCCTATTTGTAATTTCACGTTTAATGTTGAAAAATTAAAGGGTGTCAAGAATGCATCTGAAAGCGGAGCTGCAACAGTTATAACAGTTCCGGATAATAACACAGATGTCATATGGAAACATCCTATGACATATTTCCCATTTGCCAGTCATGTTGTTGTTCCGGAAGGGTACAGTGCGTTGATACTGCGCGACGGAATATGTTCATCGCCAGCCGGAACGGGTAAATATTTATTATCGGATACTATAAGAACTATTACAGAACAGCTTGAGTATGCAACGCTTGAGAAGAATGCTCAGGTTTCGGTACAGATATTTTATGTCCGTAAAAATATAGACAAGCAAATGAAATGGGTAGTTATAAAGCAGCCGGTTTCATATCCAAACGGCGAACTTGCTGGTTCACTCAGCTTTGGCGGTGGAATTACAGTTTCAGTTAGTGATGCAAAGCGTTTTGTTGAATTTGTAGGATACGAAAATGCTTCAGCAGATAAGCTTATAGTGACGCAGGCAGAGGATGGTAACAATTCAAAACTGTATGAGAAGGTTAAGTCGATCTGTGCAGATGTAGTGGAACAGGTGCTGAAATCAGCAGTATATACTAATGGCTTTGCATTTACGGTACTTGATCAGAATAGTTCGTATTTTAAGGGTCTAGCACAGCCGGAAATAGACAGACTGCTTAATGAAATTGGTTTGAAAATAAGTCTGTTCTCTTTGGATTTTGTGCGCTTTGAGGAAGATGAAGAACGCATAAAGGAAAAAGAGCAGAACAAGGCACATGTTGAAACAGCCGAAATGATAGACAGGCATATAGAAACTTTATTTGACTGGGAGTCTCCGATTGTTCCGATTCATATGAAGAATGATATTACCTTGTCTGCAGATGTTAAGTATGGCGGAACAATTAAGTTCAGAATCAACAACAAGGAGCTCTTTAGCCAGATTTCCGAGGTTCAGTATTGGATTAAAAGGGGTGCTGACGAGCAGGCGATAAAGAAATATGCTACTGATCTTGTAAAGCAGGCAGCAGGGGAAGTGCTTGGGGATATTCTTCAGCAGATGATAAATGATGTTGATGCAGACATCAGAGATCTGACTGTATATCACCAGTATATGAGAAATAATGCAGAAAAGGCACTTTCGATATTCTTTGAGAGATATGGACTTGCGGTAGAAATGTTCACTATGCATGAGAAAGAGCGCATGGAGTCACCGGCACTCATGACGCTGGGACGTGCTCAAGAACACAAGTCCGTTGAGAATATAAATAAAGATTTGTACTCATTTGATCAGCAGATGAAGGTGGACAAATCTGCGATTGAAAACAAGACGAAAATAGATCTTGATACCCAGGCGGTAAACACCGAAGCTGCCATAACCAGAAATAATCATGGCAGAGCGCAGAATACCATTGACAATATGTACATACAGAACAATGTTGTCAATGCGAAGGATGATATTGAAAGACAGCAGAAGCTTAAGTATGAATCCTGGGCAAGAGAGGATGCTGAGTCGAAAAATGAGTGGCAGCATAGCCAGAAACTGAAGGGATATCAGTATCAGTCTGAACTTGCAGGTGCAGCACATAATTCAAAGATGCAGGATTATGGATATCAGTCAGAGATATCATCAGCGGTTCATGATGCGAACGTTCAGAATATTCGTCAGAACAAAGAGGAAAAACAGGAATTACATTATCTTAATCAGCAGGAAATTGAAAATCGTGCAAAGGAACTCCGGACAAAATGGGAGGCAGACAACAGAAATCAGCACGACCAGCTTAGCAGTGCTATTCAGATGGAAGAAATGAAGTGGAATACACAAAAGAAGTTCACCCGAGAGCAGGCAGCTCTTGAAAATGAGCTGGAGCAGGCAACTACAGAAAACGAGCGGGTTATAAACAGCATTATGCGCAAAATTTCAGAAAGCGATCTGGAACTGGCTGAAAAGAAGGCGGCATATAATCGTATGTTGAAAAATCTGGATGCAGAGGATGAACTGAAACATATGATCAACAAGGGAAATGCTACAGCAAACCTTGAATATAATGCAGCTCATTTAAAAAATATTCTCACAAAAGAAGAGAATGATCTGATGGAAGAGCTTCAAAGCAGAGCAGATGCCAGAATAGAAAAAAGAAAAAATGCAGACTTTATCCGCGCAATGCAGGTAGAGGAGAGGGACAATGAATACAGGATGACTATCCTGAAGATGGAGTATGAGCGAGATAAGTACAAATCCGAAATGGAATACGAGCGTGACAGACACAGATCGGATATGGAATATGAGCTTAAAACAAAGGATAAGCAGATAGAGGAACTAAGAGAGAAATTAAAATACAATTCACATCTGAATGATAATGATGTACAAAAGGCTTCTATATATGCATCAGCTGATGTTGAGATTAAAAAGTCTGAAAACATGTATAAGGCATCGCATGACAACATGGTTGCCTCGTTGGAGGAGAAAAAGCAACAGGCAGATATAGACCTTGAAAACAAATATATGGACAGGCTGGATGAACTGTTGAGCCAGGTTCTGGCAATTGATGCTGCGGTAAAGAAGTATTCGTTTATAAACGAAAAAGAAGCTATTCATGCAAGCGCAAATGTCCAGATGGTGAAAGCTGCAGCAGAAGCACAGTCAAACGTTGCACAGTCGGTTATACAGCATTCTGCAATGGCTGATGAGAACAGCAAAAAGTTCTGCGATGATATGCAGGCAAGAATTGCAGAGATGGAAGAAATGATGAGGAAGATGAAGAAGAATATAAAGTCTATTAAGGAGTCTTCTCACAAAAAAAACAGTAGAGAGGATGGAGATAGAGGCTATGGAGCTCCGAGAAATAATGGCGGCTCACCGTATACTAATTACGGCGGCTCAGTAAACAGCGGCAGTTCGGCATTTCCAAACTATGGAGATCCAAGGACTAATGGTGGCTCATCGTATCCTAATTATGGTAGCTCGGCATTCCAAAACTATGGGGGTTCAAGAAATAATGGCGGCTCACCGTACACTAATTATGGCGGCTTAGGAAACAGTGGCAGCTACACATCTCCAAGTTATGGAAGCGATAATGGCAGCAGGGTTTCTCCTTATGATGGGCAGACAATAGGTGGAATTAGTAGTTCGACATCTGCTTATCAGGGAAGCCAGCCGGGAGCTTCCTGGTGCAGCAAATGTGGTGCTTTAATTCCTGTTGGAAGCTTTTGCTGTCCAAGATGTGGTTCAAAATAATTTGTAAAATGTGTAACAGGAGGGTTTACAAAACGTGAATGATGAGGTTTTTAGCAAAATCCAGAATAAGCTGATTCTGGATGAAAAATACAGTATTTTGGATTCAGCAATTACAACAGCAAATATATTAACTTGTTATAATCCAGAAATCAGAGATACAATAATCAACTGGGCAGAGGGTATGGATGTATCAAAATTCGTACTAAACGAGTCTACTGTTTCAGATGTAGCAGATGAACTGTCATGCTCTGAATTTCAGGCACTGTGCTTTATGAATGCACTTACAAAGGATATAGATATTTATATGGACGCAATATTACAATTTGAAAAGGATGATATTAGGAAATGACGAATGGAAGTAAATTAGATGCATTCATACAGGAAATAGATGTATCAGGATGGGATAATCTGCCGCCAGACAAACGCCTTGAAATATTGCAGAGGTTTGAGAATGTGATGGCTGAATCAGAGCAGAGAGATGCACTTAAAATAAATGTTATATCTGAAGAAGAATATAGGAAATCACCGGGAACTATGGGATATTTTGATGGAAAAAGTATTAATATTAATCCAAGATTCCTTATAGGTAAAGGTATGGTTGCCGGTACAATTTCCAATTTCAGCATTGCCAAGGCACTTGGGACAATAGCACATGAGGGAA
>ERZ791654.1079-NODE-1079-length-11620-cov-2.496066_pt1 | contig 11620 bp, 9 predicted proteins | sample MGYA00509960_ERZ791654 | MGnify/ENA primary metagenome ERZ791654 (study PRJEB30046, sample SAMN00715198) | human gut metagenome | study: EMG produced TPA metagenomics assembly of the A metagenome-wide association study of gut microbiota in type 2... | reverse complement strand
GAGGATAATTCCAAATTAAACGATAACTTTGCCACGTATTTAAAATAATTTATAATGAGCAATTCCCAATTATCTGTCCTGATTCAGCGTCAGGCTGAGAAATATGGCGACCGTGTAGCCCTGAAATATCGTGATTATGATACTGAAACTTGGGTTCCGGTCTCATGGAAACAATTTGCCGAAACGGTAACAACGACTTCCAATGCACTTCTTGAGTTAGGTGTAGGTGTACAAGAAAATATTGGTGTCTTTTCTCAAAATAAGCCCGAATGCCTTTATGTGGATTTTGGCGCTTTTGGTATTCGTGCAGTGACTATTCCTTTTTATGCCACAAGCTCGGAGGCCCAAGTGCTTTATATGCTGGGGGATGCGGATATCCATTACCTTTTTGTGGGTGAACAGTTACAGTATGATGTTGCCTTCCGGGTGATGTCGCTTGGCACACAATTGAAGCAGATTATTATTTTTGATAAGGATGTAAAGCGCGATAAGCGTGATACCTCTTCGATTTACTTTGACGAATTCCTGAAGTTGGGCAAAGCTCGTCAACATCAGGCGGAAGTGGACAAGCGCATTGCCGAATCGGGTAATGGGGATATTGCCAATATCCTTTATACCAGTGGAACGACGGGCGACAGCAAGGGGGTAATGTTACATCATTCTTGTTATGAAGGAGCTATCAAGGCACACAATGAGCGTTTCCCGCAATTGGGTGACCAAGAAGTAGTGATGAATTTCCTGCCTTTTACCCATGTGTTTGAGCGTGCCTGGAGTTATTGGTGTATTTCTATGGGTTGCCAGTTGGCTATCAATTTGCGTCCGGTGGATATTCAGAAGACCATCAAGGAGATTCGTCCGACAGCCATGTGCAGTGTTCCTCGTTTTTGGGAGAAAGTGTATTCCGGAGTTCAGGAGAAAATCAATGAAACGACCGGACTGAAGAAAAAACTGATGCTGGATGCATTGAAAGTAGGTCGTGAGCATAATATAGAATATGTATGCAAGGGACTTACGCCTCCGGCCTTGCTTCACATGAAATATAAATTTTATGAGAAGACTATTTATAGCTTGCTGAAGAAGACCATCGGTATTGAGAATGGTCGCTTCTTTCCGACTGCCGGAGCTGCCATTCCACCTGCTGTTCAGGAATTTATATTGTCGGTAGGTATTAATATGGTGGCGGGATATGGATTGACAGAGTCAACTGCAACCGTGTCTTGCGAAAATGACTTTGATCATGTGGTAGGCTCTGTAGGGCGTATTATGCCGCATGTGGAAGTGAAGATTGGCGAAAACAATGAGATATTGCTTCGCGGTGTCGGCATTACGCATGGGTATTATAAGAAAGAAGCGGCAACAAAGGCTGCCTTTACTGAAGACGGATGGTTTCATACGGGTGACGCCGGTTATATCAAGGACGGACATTTATTCCTTACTGAGCGTATTAAGGATTTGTTTAAAACTTCAAATGGGAAATATATTGCTCCTCAAGCTATCGAAGCTAAGTTGGTGGTGGACCGATATATCGATCAGATTTCCATTATTGCGGATGAGCGTAAGTTTGTTTCGGCTTTAATCATTCCGGAATATAAATTGGTAAAAGAGTACGCCGAAAAGAAAGGCATCAAGTATGCTTCTATGGAAGAGCTGTTGCAGGACCAACAGATTATCGATTTATTTAAGGAACGAATTGATACGCTTCAACAGCAATTCGCACATTATGAGCAGATTAAACGTTTTACCTTATTGCCCCATCCTTTCAGTATGGAACGCGGTGAACTGACTAATACGTTGAAGATAAAGCGCAATGTGTTGAATAAGAATTATGCTGCCGAAATAGAAAAGATGTACGAAGAATAAAGAATTTGATTCATTTGTATTTTAGGCACGGATTGTACGGAATGCATTGTTCTTTCATTAAAAACAGTGAAATCCATGTAATCAGTGCCTAAATTGTTATATCTTTGCAACTTAAAAGAAAAATTCCTCAAAATGATAACAATAGAGCAACTGAAAGACGTAAAAGAACGTACCGCTGCCCTCGAAAGATACTTGGACATTGAGAATAAACTTGTTCAGGTGGAAGAAGAACAGCTTCGTACACAAGCGCCCGGATTTTGGGATGATGCCAAGAAAGCTGAGGCACAGATGAAGAAAGTAAAAGAGATTCAGAAATGGATTGACGGATATCGTGAGGTAAAGACTTTGTCAGACGAATTGGAATTGTCTTTTGATTTCTTTAAAGATGACTTGGTGACCGAGGAAGAAGTGGATGTCGCTTATTCCAAAGCGCTCACTGCTGTAGAATCTTTGGAGTTGAAAAATATGCTTCGTCAGGAAGCCGACCAAATGGATTGTGTGCTGAAAATCAATTCGGGAGCCGGAGGTACCGAAAGTCAGGACTGGGCATCCATGTTGATGCGTATGTATATGCGTTGGGCCGAAACAAACGGTTATAAACTGAGCATCGCCAATCTTCAGGAAGGTGACGAGGCCGGTATCAAAGCTGTGACTATGAACATTGAAGGCAGTTTTGCTTATGGTTATTTAAAGGGTGAGAATGGTGTGCATCGTTTGGTACGTGTTTCTCCTTATAATGCTCAGGGAAAACGTATGACGTCTTTTGCTTCTGTATTCGTAACTCCGTTGGTTGACGACAGTATTGAGGTAAATATTGAACCGGCACGTATGAGTTGGGATACATTCCGAAGCGGTGGAGCCGGCGGACAGAACGTAAATAAGGTAGAATCCGGTGTACGTTTGCGTTATCAGTATAAAGATCCTTATACAGGAGAAGAAGAAGAAATCTTGATTGAAAATACCGAGACTCGTGACCAGCCGAAGAATAAGGAAAATGCAATGCGCCAGTTGCGCTCTATCCTTTATGACAAGGAGCTGCAGCATCGCATGGAAGAACAGGCCAAGGTAGAAGCCGGAAAGAAGAAGATAGAATGGGGATCGCAAATCAGAAGTTATGTATTTGACGACCGTCGTGTGAAAGATCATCGCACGAACTACCAGACATCAGACGTAAATGGCGTGATGGATGGAAAGATTGACGACTTTATTAAAGCGTATCTCATGGAATTCTCGGGTTCGGAGAATGCGTAAAAAGTAAGTAATTTATTTGTTTTCTCCCGGAAACTTTGTACTTTTGAAGGTCACAAAAGAGAAAGTTTAATCTTAAAATAAAATATTTATGGGAAAGAATAAGAAAGCTAATCATAGCAAGCGCGAAGAGGAGAAAGCAAACAAAATAGTAAAAGGCATATTTATCGCTTTGATAGTATTGGCTCTGATCACTATGGTAGGGTATGCTGTCTATGGATAAAACCGCAAGAAATAACTGAAGTCCTGCCGGAAAATCCGTGCGGGACTTTTTTGTTATATTAATAAGGAAATAAGATGGCACAGGAAATAGAACGAAAATTTTTGGTTGTCGATGATAGTTATAAGCAGGAGGCATATTCGCAAAGTCGTATTGTACAAGGATACATTTGTAGTGCCCGCGGACGTACGGTGCGTGTTCGTATCCGGGGCGATAAGGGGTATCTTACTATAAAAGGGGCTTCTAATGCATCCGGTATGAGTCGTTATGAATGGGAGAAAGAAATATCTCTGCAAGAAGCGGAAGAATTGATGAAATTGTGTGAACCGGGTGTGATAGACAAGACTCGTTATCTGGTAAAAAGCGGAAAGCATACATTTGAGATAGATGAATTTTATGGTGATAATGAGGGCCTTGTTGTTGCGGAAGTAGAATTGAAATATGAGGATGAATCATATGAAAAGCCCCATTTCATCGGACAGGAGGTAACCGGAGATGTTCGTTATTATAACTCATCCCTTATGAAAACTCCATTTTGCAGATGGGAAACATTATAGTTTATTTAACGTAATAAAAGTAACTACATATTATAGTTTGCCTATATTTGCACCAAACAAACACTTTTTTAATATATGAAAGACAACATTCTATGCATCTTTATCATGCTCTTTGTCAGTGTGACATTTAATGCAAACGCTCAAAAAAGTCCTCAAGGGCAGTTCTCAGTAAAAGGAGTTTTAGTAGATTCTTTATCAAATGAAGGAGAACCTTATTCAACCATTCGTATTTCGTTGAAGAGTAATCCGGCCAAACCGGTAAAACTGGCTGTGACAGACACGAATGGAAAGTTTAGTGAACGTCTCGTTTCTCCGGGCACTTATCTGATTAGTTTTTCTTCTGTCGGCAAGCGGACCGTACAGAAAGAATTCACTGTATCTGATACAAAGAAGGTAGCGGACTTAGGTCATATTCAAATGGCAGAAGCAACCGAAATGCTGAAAGGAGTGGAAGTGGTCGCTCAGAAGCCACTTGTGAAAGCAGAAATTGATAAGGTTACTTACAGCATTGAAGATGACCCGGATTCAAAAACGAATTCTACTCTCGAAATGCTCCGTAAGGTACCTTTGGTAACCGTAGACGGGGAAGATAAAATTCAGGTAAACGGAAGCAGCAACTTTAAAGTGCATGTAAACGGGAAGCCGAATAATATGATGAGTAACAATCCCACTGAAGTGTTGAAGAGCTTGCCGGCCAACTCTGTGAAGTCTATTGAAGTTATTACTGACCCGGGTGCAAAATATGATGCGGAAGGTGTCGGTGGTATCTTGAACATCATTACTACCGGTGGCGGAATGGAAGGTTATACAGTCACTTTGAATGGTGGTGTCAGCAATCGCGGTTATAATGCCAGCGGATATGGAACAGTTCAGATCGGTAAATTTACTGTTACCGGAAATTATGCTTATAATCATAATACCAGTCCGCGTTCTTATAGTTCAAGTGGTCGCGAAGATTTCACTTCGGATGATTATAAGTATTTGAGTTCGGAAAGCTCTTCCAAGCATAAAGGCAATTTCCAATATGGCAGTATGGAGGGTAGTTATGAAATTGATACTCTGAATCTTATTACTTTTTCTATGAATATGTTTGGAGGAAAGTTTAAGAACAATGGCTATGGAAGCACGAACATGCTGAACGCCCAAAAAGAACATGCTTACAGTTATAATACGTTGAGCCGTAATGAATCGGAATGGGCCAGTGTGGGATTTAATTTCGACTATCAGCGTTCTTTTAAGAAAAAAGGCGAATTTCTGACTTTCTCATATCGTTATAACGGTTCTCCCGATAATAGTGAGGCTTATACAGAATATGAAGAAGTGAAGGATTATCCTTACAGCATGGATTATTTGAGGGATCAGCATTATGACAATGATGCTCGTACTGATGAACATACTTTCCAGCTTGACTATACCAATCCAATCACCAAGCAACATCAGATAGATGCCGGTGTTAAGTACATTTTACGTAGAAATCAGAGTGACAGTAAGTATTTTAAAGCCGATGACAATAATATCTATCAGCCGGATAATGATTTGACCAGCAAATTTAATCAAGATCAAGATATCTTGGCTGCTTATGCCGATTATCAGTTGAAATTGGGTAAGTTTGGCGGTAAGGCGGGTGTACGTTTCGAACATACTATTATGGATGTGGAATATAAGTATATGCCTGACAGAAACTTCGACAGTAACTTCGATGATTTAGTTCCTTCGGCCAGCTTTACTTATCAGCTTGCACCTACCAAAACCATTCGTGCAAATTATAACATGCGAATCAGTCGTCCGAGTATTTGGTATTTGAATCCGTTTAGAGATACAAGTAATCCGACAAGCATCAGCTATGGTAATCCTGACTTGGATAGTGAGAAGTCTCATTCAGTGGGAATGACTTACAGTTCTTTCTCACAAAAGTTTAATATGAACTTAAGTTTGAACTATTCGTTTGTAAATAATGGTATTGAGCGTTATTCATTTATGGAGAACGGTGTACAGAATAATACCTATGGCAATATTGGTCATACAAACCGCACACGTCTTTCGTTGTGGATGAACTGGAATCCGGGCTCTAAGACAAGAATCTCTATCAATGCCAGTGGCTCTTACTCTGATTATAAGAGTGATAATGAAGAGTTCACAGCTCGTAACCATGGTTATCAAGGTAACTTCTTTGGTAATGCACAACAGACATTACCGTGGGATATTCGTTTTAGTGTGTATGGCGGTGGAGGCACTCCTTATATTTCATTACAAGGAAAGGGTTCATCTTATACTTACTATGGATTTAGCCTGAGTCGTTCTTTCTTGAAAGAGAAACGCCTGACGGTCTCTATGAATGCGTCTAATATCTTTAGTAAATATAATACTTATGATAATTCTACTACGACTTCTACTTTTATTTCGTGGAGCAAGAGTAAATCCCCCAACCGCTATTATGGCATTAATATCAGTTGGAGATTTGGTGAGCTAAAAGCGCAGGTGAAAAAAGCAGCTCGTAGTATCAATAATGATGATTTGAAAGGTGGCGGAAGCGGTTCCGGTAGTACCGGTGGCGGTCAGGGAGGTGCATAAAAGTTAATTCTCAACCACCTGTTAACTGTTATATTAGGGGGTAAAAACTGTTACTTGGCAGTTTTTGCCCCTTTTGTTGTTAGTTTTTCTGTTATCTCTTTTACAAGAAGTCGTTAATATTGCAACAGAAATTAAAAACAGAAAAAATAACAACTTAAAAATAAAATGGTATGAAGACAGTCGACTTTACACAGCATTTACTGAATGTTCAATCGGAATTATTCCGTTTCGCATTTAAACTGACAGCTGATAGAGAAGAAGCAAATGACCTGTTGCAGGAAACATCATTGAAAGCATTAGATAATGAGGAGAAATTTACTCCCGATACAAATTTTAAAGGATGGATGTATACCATCATGCGCAATATATTTATTAATAATTACCGTAAGACCGTACGTGATCAGACTTTTGTTGACCAGACAGACAATCTGTTTCACTTGAACTTTTCGCAAGAAAGTGGATTTGATTCTACCGAAGGTGCTTATGATTTAAAAGAAATTCACCGTGTAGTCAATGCTTTGCCAAAAGACTATCGCGTCCCCTTTGCCATGTATGTATCAGGCTTCAAGTATAGAGAAATTGCAGAGAAGCTGGGATTACCATTAGGAACCGTAAAGAGCCGCATTTTCTTTACACGTCAAAGATTACAGAATGAATTGAAGGATTTTCGTTAAGTTGACTCTCTATCTTTATTATATAACTTTGACTTTTATCATTACGTCGGCTGTTCGTGAAGAATCGCCGGCGTTTCTTTTTAGAACTTACGCCACAAAAACGGGCGGATCACATAATATCCAAACACAACAGCTAACAATACTCCTGTGCTATTAGCTAAAAAATCAAGCCAGTCTCCGCTTCTATTGGTCGTGAGATAAGTTTGCATCAGCTCTATGCATCCACTCATGGCTATCGGTGCAAGGATACCTCCCCATAGAATATGGCTCCAGTTTATCATTCTGTGGGTTCTTAAATATTCGAACCACAAAATGCTGCAAAGCCCTCCATACATACAGACATGAACTAACTTGTCTATGTTGGGAATCTCTTCCAAATTACTTTTCGGAGGAGTGAAAAAAGATAAGTAAAAGATAACAGCCATAATTACCAAGGATAGCGGATATCTTCTAAAATAATATAGCATACTTTAAAATTTTAGTTATTCATCGCAAAAGTACGATTAATTTTATACTTTTGCACCCCAATAGGTTTCGAATTATAATAAATTGATGGTTTTTTATGCAAAAAAGCGAAAGAGTAAATTTCGGGAGTAAGATAGGAGCGATACTGGCGGCTGCCGGTTCGGCAGTAGGGCTGGGTAATATATGGCGTTTCCCTTACGAAACGGGAAATCATGGCGGCGCGGCGTTCATTTTAATATATTTGGCGTGTGTCCTTGTATTAGGCATGCCGATTATGATGGCCGAGTTTACAGTAGGACGCCATTCAAAGGCGAGTACGGGTAAAGCATATTCCGTTTTAGCACCGGGTACTCATTGGAAATGGTTAGGTTATTTAGGAGTATTGGCGGGATTTCTAATTTTGGGATATTATTCTGTTGTGGCGGGATGGACACTGGAATATATTTTGGAAGCAGGTGCGAATGAATTTGCGAACAAAAGACCGGATGATTTTATTCTGGCTTTTGAAGCTTTCTCTCAGGATCCGGTTCGTCCGTTGATTTGGTTGGTGGTCTTTCTATTGCTTACCCATTTTGTTATTGTAAAAGGGGTGAAAGATGGCATTGAGAAATCCTCTAAGATTTTGATGCCGGTACTTTTTATTCTTATTATCCTGCTTGCAGTGTGTTCATTATCTTTGCCAAATGCGGAAAAGGGATTAGAGTTCCTGTTAAAGCCGGATTTTAGTAAAGTGACTGGTGATGTATTTTTGGGTGCCATGGGACAAGCCTTTTTCTCCCTGAGCTTGGGGATGGGATGTCTCTCCACTTATGCCTCTTATTTTGGAAAAGAGACAAAGTTGGGGAATACGGCGTTGAGTGTAGGAGTCATCGACACATTTGTTGCAGTATTGGCAGGGGGCGTTATTTTTCCTGCCGGCTTTTCGGTTGGCATTCAGCCCGATGCCGGTCCTTCTTTGATATTTATTACTCTGCCTAATGTCTTCCAGCAAGCATTTAGCGGGATACCTTTCCTGGCGTATGTTTTTTCTGTATTGTTCTATGTGTTATTGGCTTTGGCAGCACTGACATCCACTATCTCTTTGCATGAGGTGGTTACAGCTTTTTTGCATGAGGAGTTTGCTTTTACTCGTGGGCGTGCGGCCAAGATGGTAACCTTCGGATGTATATTGATTGGAGCACTTTCATCCTTGTCATTGGGTGTGATGCAGAAATATACGCTGTTTGACAAAGGTTTCTTTGATTTACTGGATTTTGTTACTGCCAAAATTATGCTTCCGTTGGGTGGAATGTTGGTATGTATATTTGTCGGCTGGTATTTGAAGCGTTCGGTCTCTTATGCTGAGTTGACCAATGAAGGTACTTTGAAAGCGGGTTTCTTTAATGTCTATATATTTATTCTGAGATTCATTGCACCCATTGGTATTGCCTTGATTTTCATCAATGAATTGGGCTTGATTTAGTGCAATAATGTGGAAAGATTTTTTCTATTTCTCTAAAGGAGAACGCAAGGCTATAGTTTTCTTGCTTGGAATGATTGTTACGATAATCGGAGTTTGGCTGGTTTCTCCTTATCTGATAGAAGAATCGAGTAAAGAAACCGGTCAGGAATCATTTGAAGAAATGGAACGGTTCCTAGCCGGTATTCAGACAATCGAGCATAAAAGGAATGCCTCATTCAAAAAGAAAGAGGTTGTAAAAAGGAAGGTGATATTAGCACCGTTCGAACCTAATTTAACCGATTCCATCGAGTTCTTACAACTTGGGTTGCCTCCTTTTATTGCTCACAATATAATAAAGTATAGGCAGGCAGGTGGAAAGTTTGCCACTGCGGAAGCTTTTTCACGTATTTATGGAATGACGGAAGAGCAGTTTCATATTTTGGAACCTTATATTTATATATCCGAATCATTTCAGAAGAAATCTGATACTTTGCGTTATGCGGAAGTAGAGAAGCGTGATACGTTGGCTTTTTATAAATATCCCGAAGGGACCTTGATTGATTTGAACCGGGCGGATACTACGGAACTGAAGAAAATTCCGGGAATAGGGATTGGAATTGCACGGGCTATTGTTGCCTATCGGAATCAGTTGGGAGGATTCTATGATGTAGGTCAATTACAGGAACTCAAATGGATTACTTCTGATATGCAGCATTGGTTTAAAGTAGAAAATGGTCCAATTCATCGGATAAATGCCAATAAAGCAGGGTTAGACAGACTGCGTGCACATCCTTATATTAACTATTATCAGGCTCGGGTTATTATTGAGTTTCGGAGAAAGAAGGATAAATTAAAAAGCCTTTCTCAGTTATCCCTTTATGAAGAGTTTACCGAGAAAGACTTAAAACGATTATCGCACTATCTTACTTTCGATTAATTCGGATAGCCTGCTGCTTCTGCTATTTTCACCGGAATTTCGGTATTGTCTATCCGGCCTTGAAATAACTCTGCACCTGCACCGATGGCAAATACGGGAACATAGCCGCCGGAGTGTCCGCCGCTGGTCCAGCCTACAAGGGCAATATCATTCAAAATCTTTTTGGCTTCAGAGGCCAAAGGTTCGTCCTGCTGATATTCGCTCTTCTGTAAATCTACTTTCTGACCACCGAACGATTCATCATATACTTTCTTTAATCGCGCTTCCTGTTTTTCATTTAATTGGATGCTATCCCAAAAACCGAAATTATCTTTCAGTGATTGTTTGATTACTTCCCAAGATACCTGGTTCTTATATTTTTTTCTTAAATTATTAATGATTCGGGTATAGTCGCTTTCGCTGACTTTTTGTGATTTCAAAGCCTGAAGATTGAGTGTGTAGGGGCCTTTGCCCAATACGATGCCACCGGTTTCATGATCGGCTGTCACCACTATCAGTGTCTCGTCGGGATGTTGTTCGTAGAATTCGTAAGCTACTTTGATGGCATCGTCCAGGTCAACCACTTCATTGAATGCGGTTGCCGCATCATTGCTATGGCAAGCCCAGTCTATTTTTCCACCTTCAACCATCAGGAAGAAACCTTTGGAAAGATCTTTGGACAGGAAATTGATACCGGCACGGGTTATTTCGGCTAAGGTCATGTCACCTTTCTTACGGTCTATAGCGTATGGAATAGCACTGACATCGGTGGCAGAAGATGGTTGCAGCAGAATCATTTTGTCTGATTTCTTGGCTTTCTTTTGATAGTCTTTATAACCGCGTGCCACGCTGTATCCTGCTTTATCTACCAGGGTATATAGACTTTCCGAGCTTCCATCGCCTCCTTTTTTATTGGTAGGATCAAGGAAGTCGGAGCCGGCATAGAAGTCGTAATTGGCCTTAATCAGATCAAGACCTACATTATAATAACTGCTTCTCTGTGCTTGATGTGCATAGAAAGCGGCCGGAGTAGCATGGTCTACACTGACACTTGTGCTGATACCTACTCGGCATCCTTTGTCTTTTGCCCATGCCGCCACACTGTTTATTTTAGTCTCCAAGTCTTTCTTCATTCCTAATGTTCCGTTCTTGGTTTTATTGCCTGTGGCAAGTGCTGTCCCGGCAGCTGCTGAGTCGGTTACGCCATTGGTGGCAGAGAATGTGGTGGCAACAGTAGCAAAGGGAAATTGTGTGAAAAGCAGTGGGGTGATACCAATCTCTCCTTTTAGTTCGGAGCGATACATTTCTGTACCTAATACTTGGTTAACACCCATCCCGTCGCCAATGAAATAGAAAACGTATTTAGCCTGTTGGGCCTGTACGAACAGGATGGACAGAAATACAAATGTAATAATGAATGATAGCTTTTTCATGTTTTGTGACTTAAATGATATATAATTAGTAATGCCGACAAATATATAAATAATTTGTTCATGGCAAGGGAAAAGTTTACTTTTTAATGGGTAATGATAAGGAATTATTCTATATTTGTTTTCATATATAATAGAGAGTATGAAAGAATTTATCAAAGCTTTGGTCAGCAAAAACAAAAGCCTCAAATCCGCAACTAAGCTCTTCAGCGTCCTTCTTGCGTCTAAACGTCCTCTC
>ERZ791654.1070-NODE-1070-length-11694-cov-2.253372_pt1 | contig 11694 bp, 8 predicted proteins | sample MGYA00509960_ERZ791654 | MGnify/ENA primary metagenome ERZ791654 (study PRJEB30046, sample SAMN00715198) | human gut metagenome | study: EMG produced TPA metagenomics assembly of the A metagenome-wide association study of gut microbiota in type 2... | reverse complement strand
AGTTTGAAAAACCGGTGCCAACCCCGACAACCCGTCAAGCGGCGGCCCGGAAGTGTCACGGTTTCGGAACCCGTTCCTGTGGGGGAGGATACAGCCATGTAGATTTGCGTTTTTCTGTCTGGCATCATTTCTATGGTGTCATTTCTTGTGTTTCCCGATGTGATTCATGAGAATTTTTGTAAATTTGCAATAAAACTATGTCTATGAAATATGATGTGAAGGAAAAATTGGAATGGACGGTTATTTTTCTATTTGAGTTTGGACATAAATATGGGCTGACGATGAAACAGGCCTTTAATTATTTGAGTAGATTTAAAGGTATTGATTTTATTGATAGGCATTATGATTATGTGCATACGCAGTCGTTTACATCGATGGTGGATGATATTGCGGAATATTGCCGTCGACAAGGAGGAGAGTTGGTATGAAATTATATCATGGTACGAATAAGGAGTTTGATAGAATTGATTTGTTGAAATCGAAACCCAATAAAGATTCTGGACGGGGTTTTTATCTTTCAGCTGATTATTATCAAGCGCTTAATATGGCAAATGTAAAGGTTGAGCAATTAGGCTGTGGCTCACCTGTGGTATTAACTTATGAAGTTGAGGAGGTTTGGGAAGGATTGAATGTGCTTAGGTTTGAAGAATATTCAGAAGAATGGGCGAAGTTTATTCTTCTGAATAGAAATAACCCTACAAGTCATCCTGTGCATGGATATGATATTGTGATAGGCCCAATAGCGGATGACCGTGTGGGGGTTCAGCTATGGCGGTATGAAAATCATTCTATTGATTTGCCGACTTTGGTCAGGAATTTGAAATATATGAAAGGTATTACTATACAATACTTTTTTGGTACGGAGCGTGCGATAAGATTATTACAGAGGGTATGAATGAGAAAACAGAAATGATGGCAGACATGATAAAGAAACTTGCGTGTCTTCTGATAGAACAAAATGATAAACTGACATTGGAACAGGCTCTTGCAACTGTTTTTAATTCTGAAATTTATGGCAAGGTAATGAATGAGCGGACTTCTTTTTATACTCAAAGTCCGAGGTATGTTTTTTCTTTTTTGGATGAGGAATTAAAAAAGGGGAAACTTGGCTAGTAAAACACATAAAGCTACATGGAAGATTTTTTATCGACGGCGGTCAATGTAACTGCCAACCGAGGCAACAGTTTGATTAACAGAAAGATGATTCTTCGCATCTTGGGTATCCTGCTCTTTATGGAGGCAATGATGTTTCTGGCATGTGCAGGCGTTTCCTTGTGCTATGGGGAGGAAGACTATATTTATTTTATTTACACGACATTGATTAATATGGCCGTGGGAAGCGGACTGATTCTGTTGGGAAGAGGAGCCGAAAACCGGGTGACACGACGCGACGGGTATTGCATCGTGGCGTTCACGTGGCTGCTTTTCACAGGTTTCGGTATGCTGCCTTTTTATATAAGCGGGAGTATCCCGTCAGTGACCGACGCGTTTTTTGAGACCATGTCGGGATTTACTACTACGGGGGCAACCATACTGGATGATATTGAAGCACTTTCGCACGGCATGCTGTTCTGGCGAAGCTTCTCGCAGTGGATTGGAGGATTGGGAATCGTGTTCTTTACGATTGCCGTACTGCCTATTTTCGGAGTGGGCAATCAGGTGCTTTTCTCGGCAGAGGCTACGGGGGTGACGCACGACAAGATCCATCCGAAAATCAGCGTCATGGCGCAATGCCTGTGGACGGTATATCTCGTGCTGACTGTGGCGGAAATTGTACTGCTGCTGATTGGCGGCATGGATTTGTTTGATGCCGCATGTCATGCTTTTTCTACGACGGCTACCGGAGGGTATTCTACCAAGCAAGCCAGTGTGGCTTACTGGAATTCTCCTTTTATAGAATATGTGATTGCCATCTTTATGATTCTGTCGGGTATCAACTTCTCGCTGTATTTCATGTGTATGAAGGGGCGTTGCGGACAGTTGTTTAAGGATGGGGAGCTCCGGCTGTATCTCATTTCCATCGGAGCGGTGACACTGATAATTACCGGGGCCTTGTACTGGTATAATAATTATGGATTGGAGGAAGCTTTCCGGAAATCGCTTTTCCAGGTGGCGTCCATTCATACGTCGTGCGGCTTTGCTACAGACGATTATAATATGTGGCCTCCTTTCACGTGGCTGCTGCTTATTTATACGATGGTGGCAGGGGGCTGTGCCGGTTCTACGGCAGGTGGTGTCAAGAATGTGCGTCTGCTGCTTTTGTTGCGTAACGTGAAAAATGAGTTCCACCGGCTGATGCATCCCAGAGCGGTATTGCCGGTAAAGATGAACCGGATGGCGGTGTCACAGCGTACGCTTGCCACGGTGATGACGTTTGTGTTCTTTTATTTTGTCTGTATCTTTTTATGCTGGCTGGCGCTGATGTGCATGGGCATCGGACTGGAAGAATCTTTCGGACTATCTGTATCAAGTATCGGTAACGTGGGTCCGGGACTGGGTGTCTTCGGACCAGCATTTTCATGGAGTGCGCTTCCTGACCTGGCGAAGTGGCTGTTGTCGTTTATGATGCTGATAGGGCGTCTGGAACTCTTCGGTGTACTACTGCTGCTGACTCCGAGTTTTTGGGATAGACGATGAGAAAGAGATAGATTATGATAACATGTATATGTCTCTAAAAAAGTTTTCTATATCTTTTATAGAGAAGGTATTTTTGTCTAATTCTGTTTTTCTAAGCATTAGGTATGCGCTATTGCGTTCGTCGGTGTGGTGTTCAAATGTTTTATTCCTTTACAAGTTGGAGCTTTCCGCATAATAAATACGGAGCCATAATAAGGAGGTAGGATTTTCATTAGGGAACGAGGTAAGAATAGACCTGTATTCTGTATTTGGCGTGTTCTTTTTTAGTAACTTTTTTGAAGTTTACTTTTACAGAGTCAGGCTTTGTAATTTGTTTCTTTGCTTTTGTATCTGTAGACTTTCCCATATTATTTATCTTTTTTTTGCAAAGATAACGTTATTGCATATTCAATGCAAGGATAAAACATTTTTTATAATACAGAAAAAAGGACCACTACCCACAGGTAATGATCCTTTTCTTTATTAACTCAGCCTGTTAGTCAATAAACCGGCGGGTGAGCTGCTCAAATTCATCGATGCGGCGGTCGCGCAGGAAGGGCCACCAGCGGCGGACATTTTCACTGCGGTTCATGTCGATTTCTACCACCATGTTTTCTTCTTTCAGGTTGCTGGCCTGGGCGATGATTTCGCCTTGCGGACCGGCTACGAAGCTGTTGCCCCAGAACTGGATGCCGTTGGTCTGGCCGGAAGGGTCGGGTTCAAGACCTACACGGTTTACGGCGATAACGGGCAGGCCGTTGGCTACGGCGTGACCGCGCTGTACGGTTACCCATGCCCCTAGCTGACCCTGGCGCTTTTTTTCTTCCTGGGTGTCGGTGCTTTCCCAGCCGATGGCGGTGGGGTAAATCAACAGTTCAGCACCTTTCAGGGCCATGATGCGGGCTCCTTCCGGATACCACTGGTCCCAGCAAACCTGCACGCCGAGCTTACCGATGGAGGTCTGAATGGGTTCGAATCCTAAGTCGCCGGGAGTGAAATAGAACTTCTCGTAGTAAGCAGGGTCATCTGGAATGTGCATCTTACGGTACTTTCCGGCGATGCTTCCGTCAGTGTCGAATACCACGGCAGTGTTGTGATACAATCCGGCCGCACGGCGTTCGAACAGCGAAGTGACCAACACGATGTGGTAGGCTGCGGCTATCTCACTGTAGAAGCCGGTAGAAGGACCGGGAATGGGCTCAGCCAGGTCGAACAGATTGGTATCCTCTGTCTGGCAGAAATAAGGGGTGTTGTGGAGTTCCTGAAGAACTACTAACTGCGCACCGGCCTGTGCCACGGAGGCGATGTTGCGGTGCAGCTTTTCAAGATTCAGTTTGAGGTCGTTCGTACAAGCCTGTTGTACGATACCGACACGGATAGTTCGTTTCATTGTGCTATTTGGTTTTTTACAGATTCAGGATATTGCATGGTGACGCAGTGGAGAGAACCATGCTGTTTGATAAGCGCACGGCAATCCACGCCTACGATTTCACGTCCGGGGAAGGCCTCAGCCAGTACCTGTGCGGCACGGGCATCGTTTTCCGGTTGGGCGTAGGTAGGATAGAGCACAGCCTCATTCATAATCAGGAAGTTGGCGTAGGTGGCCGGAAGGCGTTCACCGTCTTCGTCATAGATGGCTTCGGGCATGGGCAGCGGAAGCAGGCGGTAGGGGTCTCCGTCGAGGGTACGGAAGGTCTTGAGCTGGTCTTCCATGGAGCGGAGGGCACCGTAGTGCTCGTCATCCTTGTCCACGCACTGCACGTAGGTAATGGTGTGGTCGGGACAGAGACGGGCCAGGGTGTCTACGTGGCTATCTGTGTCGTCACCGGCCAGGTAGCCGTAGTCCAGCCAGAGCACCTGACGCAGGTTGAAGCGTTCCATCAGGTAGGCTTCGATGTCTTTGCGCGAGAGGGTGTCATTGCGATTAGGAGCCAATAGGCAGGGGGAGGTGGTGAGTAAAGTACCTTCTCCGTCGCTTTCAATGGAACCTCCTTCGAGCACGAAGTTGCGGCAGTTGATGTAGTCGCCGTTGAGTGCGCCGGTCTTGAACAGATGACTGTTGATGAGGTTGTCCTTATGGGCGGCAAACTTCATGCCCCAGCCGTTGAAGCAGAAGTCGAGCAACTGCGGGTCGGAGTGTTTTTCCAGCAGGGTGATGAAAGCATGGTCGCGGGCCCAGGTGTCGTTTGTAGGACATTTCACAAAAGTAATCTGGTCACGATAGGGGAAGTCGGCCAAGGCTGCCGGAAATTCGGGAGCCACGAGCAACAGGGGCTGGCGGCTGGCTATTTCGGTAGCAAGGCGGACAAAGCAGGTTTCTACTTCATCGAGCATATAGGCCCAGTCGGTATCGGCATGAGGCCAGGTAAGCTGTATGTAGCTTTGTTTGTACCATTCGGCGGGCAGATAATAGGTCTTTTCCATATTCTTGTATAATTATTTTTCGTTTGATTCTCTTTTTTCTCTTGCGGCAGGAAGGGCTTCCTGCGGAAGGTATTTCTGGTCTTCTTTTTCTTTCTGTTTGCTGCTGCGGTTTTTCCGGCGGCGGAGGAACCAGTCGACGAGTTCTTTCCAGTTCATGAAGTCTTTCTTGTACATGATACCAATGCCCTGAGTGGTAAGGGTGGACTTCGTGAAGTAGCGGTCGTTGGTCTGGTTGTATCCGCGCAGACGGAATTCTCCGTTCTTGGTGAGCAGCCAGATGGCTTCAAAGTCGCCCACAAAGTTCGTATTACGCATGGTATTTTCACGGTAACCGAAGTTTCCGTTGATTATCAGTCGGTTGTTCAGTAAGCGTCCGGACAGGATGGCTTCAGCTTCTACATCGCTCCAGCCTTTTTCTCCGGTGGTGAGGTTCGTACCTACGTTCCAGTTCTGGTTGTCGATGACTTGCGAAAGCATGTTGTTCAACTGGCCCGACAGGGTGCTGAAGGCCAATGAACTGGTGGCATCGGTCTGCCCGGTGTTGTTGGCATAGTCATAGGTATAGAACTTGCCGACTCCCAGCAGATAGATAATCTGCGTATTCATCTGCTCTTCAGTGCTGGTGAGGCTGCGTACCAGTTCGCGGTCTTCCTCGCTCACGGTGGGCAGTTCAAGGCCGAATGTCAGGCTGGGAGACGTGAGGTTACCGCTCAGGTTCAACAGACAGTTTACCCGCACGTTTCCACGTGAAGAAGAAGCGTCGGCTATCAGGTCATTCAGTGAAGCGGAGTTCACCGTATAGACGGCCTGCACGTTCAGGTTGGCGGCTTTGGGGTCGCCGTTGAAGGATACCACACCTCCGGGCTGCAGGGTAAAGTCTTTTCGGATGACGTTCTGCATACTCATCTTGTAGATTCCTTCAGTAATGTTGTAGTTACCGAACATCTGGAAGTTGCCCTGATTAAAGAAGTTGATGCGCAGGTTACCGGTTCCGTATGCAGAAATATAGTCTCCGGCCGAAGGGTCCATGATGATTTTCATGTTGGCACGTTCGGCAGGTTCTATCTGCAGATTGATGTGGATGGCGGTAGGTGTATCATCGTCATCCTGCTTGTCGGGCTGGTTGAGCGGGTGGTACACTTCGGCCTTGACAGCAGCTTGTTTGCGGCGTGGAGTACGGTCTACGAAGGTGATGAAGCCGGAGTTGGTAGCCTCGGCTGCTGTTCCTAATACGTAGACAAATTCGGTCTGGTTGTCGGCACGGACTTCTCCGTCAACGTTCAGCTGTCCGTCGCCTCCCCGGAGAAATACGTTTCCGGTGGCATAGATATGACCGTAGAAGGGGAATTCCGGAGTTTCCTTTTCAGAGTGGAATACCAGCATGCGGTCGGTATTGAAGCGGAACTGGTAGCTCAGGTTCTTTAATTTGGTATGCCGTAGCTCTCCGTTGGCCAGTCCGGTATGCCCTTCAGTGTCCTGCAAGCGCACGTTCTGGAAACGGAACAAGCCGGAAGCGATGTGTACGGAATCGGCCGAAGCCAGGAAAGTAGCATTCAGAATGTTAACCTTCATCTGCATCTGTGCCTTGACTTTCCCTTCCAAATCAAGCTGGGAGAAGGGGCCGAACAGACGCACGTCGCCATGTACGCTTCCGTTGACATTGCTGAATATATTTTCTACAAAGGGTTGCAGGAAGGAGAGAGGGGTACCTCCGGCCTGGATATGGAGGTCGAGTCCCTTCATCTTGGGCGATACATAGCCGATGACCCGTGTGGTGCAGGCACTGTCGCGGCGGATGTCAGCATTGAGGCGAACGCCTCCCAACTCTTTGTCCCATGAGCCGAGGATGTCGGCGCGTCCTAGCAGGGCATGATTGAGGGAGAAATCTTTCACATCGAGACGGGCTTCCATCACCGGGTCCTCAAGCACGTGGCGTAGGTGGACTTTTCCGCTGATGCCTCCGTCGAAGCGTACGGCATGAAACTGAATCATGTCCATGATGTAGAGCAGGTTGATGTTCTTCAAGTCTACCAGACAGGAGTCAGCTTCTGTTTTTCCCAGTCGTCCGTTGATTTTCAAGTGCTGGTCGCGGTGCTCAAACAGGAAGTCGTGTATTTCGATGCTGTCTTTTGCAATGTCTACAGTAGCCGGATGGATGTTCCAGGTGGTGTCATTCAGAATGACCTGGCTGGGCTGGATGTCCACACGGGTGTGGAGTACCCTTTTCAGACTGTCCTGACGGAAAGAAGCGATGGCGTCAATCTTTCCGCTATAGGTGAGCTGTGTGTTGTTGCCCCAGTAAATGGTACTGTGCAGCTTGTCGTCTTTGGCCCTCGTGATGAGGGAGAAATTGAACATGGCTCCTTTTTTCATTAAGGTGCCGGCACGTAACTGGCACTGCAGTTCGTCGGAACGGCTTTCACACAACAGGGTGCCCGATTCGTAGTATTTCCCTTTATACGTGAATTGAGGAATCGAACCGTTGATGCGCATCTGTGAGAGGCTGTCGTTAAGTTGTCCTGAGAACGTGGCCGGCATCTGCAACTCGAACGGAATGTTCAAAACCTTTGAAAGAAATTCACTGTTTTCCATGCGAAACTGGAACCGGAACTGGTTGTTCAGCTCTGCGGGTTTCTTTCTTCCTTTTTTCGGCTTCTCCTCAGGGAACAGGGATGGAAGATGCTTCCGGATCACTTTCTCCATGCTCTTCAGCAGGGTGTGGTAGGCATATTGTCCTTGTATGGTTCCGGTCAGGAACGGGGAGTCAATGCGTATTTCCTTCTGCTTGGCCTCTGAGACAAGCTGTGTTGCATCAATCTGCAGGCGGGGAAGGAAGTAGTTCCCTTCTTCGTCGGGCGTGCGAACTGAAAGACTGTCGAGGCTGATTTTTCCCTGGACATCGTCAATGGAATGTCCTGAAAAGTCTGCCGTCAGGTTCAATGATACGTCGGTATCTTCGTATTTTTTCGTCAGCTGAAGTTTATGGGGACGAAAATCACGTACTTTTACCCGCAGGTTGAAGTCGGGTATGGCCTGTTGGGTCACGAAATTCCCGTCTACGCTGATTTTACCATTTTCATCGTCGAGTGACAGATGGCCGTTGAAACCGCCCGGCTTGAAATTTCCGTTCAGTGCGATGTGCTGGTATTGGTAGTCATTGTACTCTAAAGAAGAGATTTCTCCTTTGATATGCGATTCTGGCTGATGGTTTCGGTATTGCAGCCCGTTCAGTTCCAGGTCAAAAGAGGTTTTACCCAGTTCTTTTTTCGCCAGCAGTTTGCCAAGCTCAAAATTATGGGTGGAAACTTTTCCGGAATAACTTTTTTGCTGGGTCAGGGTGTCGGTGTGCATGGTCAGATTGGCATTAATCTGTCCCGGTTGGCTTTGCAGGGTACCGTGTGCAGTGATACGGGAAGGGTATCCCGATACATCACCCTGAAATTTAAGAAAGCCCAGACGCTGCAGGATGTCGGGTACAGGTGCAGCGGTACCTTTCAAATTATGTATGAGCCAGGAAATGGCGGTTTCGTCGGCATCAGCCTGTGTGATTTGACCAAAAAAATAAGGCGGTTGTGAAGGATTACTGTGGTCGAGCATTCCTTCTGCATGTATTTCCAGTGCTTTGTGCGGGCTGGAGAGATAGAAATTGGTACATCGAGCCTGTTTTCCTCTTCCATGAAAGGCCAGGTTGATATGCACGGAGTCCTGAAAATGCTGGAGTGCAGGGACAAAGCAGGCGATGTCGGCCGGAGTGACCGAGGCATTCAGGCGACCCATGTAGGTGGTTTGCGTATCTGAAATAAAGTCGGGTGCGGTAAGTTCTCCTGCTACAGTAAATGTGTCGATGTTTACTGTCGTGGCCGGAAGGCTCAGGTTCAGGTCATGCAAATGGATACCTTTGGGGGTAGCTGTGGCCTTCAGCGCAAATTTCTTCAGTTGAAATCCGCTTTGCTCATTGAAACTCATACGGCGGATTTGTGCGTTGAGCGAATCGGTCTGCAAGGCCTTCAAGGAGATGGTTGCCGAAAGTTCGCTGATGCCGATGTGATGAGGATTGAACCGGCGGGGTGTATTGGATTCCGACAGCACATCGTAGTGGATTTGTCCGCGACGGATAAGTACGGAATTGATACGCAGGTCGATGGATTTTTCGCTCTTTGTCGTATCTTTTGAAGCAAAAGTGTCAATCAGGAACTGGCAATTCAGGGGAGCCTTGGGGTGGGCACGGTTCAGGCGGGCATCCAGTCCGAATAGCTGTACACTGCTGATACGGATTTTTCCACGGAAGAGAGAGGGAATGTCAATCTTGACGGAAAAGCGCGAAATGCCGAGCATGTCTTTCTTCTGCCGGTCTTTTATCTGCACGTTCTGGATGACGACGCGGTTCAGAAGCCCTAAGTCTACATTGCCAATGCTGACTTCGGCCTGGGTGAGACGGGTAAGTTCACGGGCTGCATACGTACTGATGCGGTGTTGGACAGCCGGAAGGTTCAGCAGAGCAATCAGACCGAAATAGAATACCAGTGTCGAAATGACCGTGATACGTATGGCTTGTTTTATGCGCGTGGCTTTACTCATTCTTTATTTATGCAAATTATAGACAAATGTACAAATAACCCTCGAAGAAAAGGGTCTTTGAGGGTGTTATTAGTAGTTTTTAAGTTTTGGACGATGGCCTTTTACTGTTGGTATAAATGAATTGGAAATCTATTTTTATTCATTTCTGTAGCATAAAATGTAAATATATATGGATTTTGTATGGAAAATTGGAAAAATATTCGGAAATTTGCAGCCGTTATTAATTTAGTAATGAAATTAGACTTAAACGGATAAAAATGACGCAAAAAATGAAGATTCCTTCTCCGCTGGTGTCTTTGCTGCCTGTAGCGGTATTGGTGGTATTACTTTTCTTTACGATTCGTCTGTTGGGGGCTGACGCGCTGGGCGGAGGTAGCCAGATTTGTTTGTTGCTGACTACGGCTTTGTGTGCGGCTTTGGGTATGAGCCGATATGGGGTGAGCTGGAAGGATATTGAACATGCCATTATCAACAACATTGCGGGGGTGAGTTCGGCTTTGATTATCCTGTTGATTATCGGAGCTCTTTCTGCAGCCTGGATGTTAGGGGGAGTGGTACCTACGCTGATTTACTATGGGGTACAGATTATTCATCCGAAATTTTTCCTCGTGTCGTGCTGTGTGATTTGTGCAGTGGTATCGGTCATGACGGGTAGTTCGTGGACTACTATTGCGACCATCGGTATTGCCTTGATGGGTATTGGCAAGGCACAGGGCTTTGATGAGGGATGGATTGCCGGAGCGATTATCTCGGGTGCATATTTCGGTGACAAGGTTTCTCCGCTTTCGGATACGACCATCTTGGCTTCCTCGGTGACGGATACGCCGCTGTTTACGCATATCCGTTACATGATGTACACCACAGTGCCTTCGGTGGTCATTTCACTGGTTATTTTTACAATAGCCGGATTTTCGCATGAGGCATCAGACAGTTCGCAGATTGCCGTGTTTACTACCGGACTGGCAGAACGTTTTCATATTACTTTCTGGGTGTTGCTGGTGCCGGTGGTGACAGGAATATTAATTGCCCGTAAGGTGTCTTCTATTATTACCTTATTCATATCCACTGCTTTGGCTGTGGTGTGCATGCTGGTTTTCCAGACAGATGTACTCCGTGAAGTGGCCGGTGACGGAGTGAGCGGAGGGGAAGCTTTATATAAAGGTGTGTTACTGGCCTTGTCGGGCAGTACATCCCTGCAGGCTTCTACTCCTGCATTGACTGAATTGATTGCCACCCGTGGAATGGGAGGTATGATGGATACGGTATGGCTGATTCTCTGTGCCATGTGTCTGGGTGGAGCCATGACGGCTTGTGGCATGTTGGGGAGCATTACGCGTATGTTCGTACGCTTTACACATAAGCTGGCAAGTACGGTAGCAGCAACTGTAGCTTCCGGTTTGTTCCTGAATCTGGCTACTGCCGACCAGTATATTTCGATTATTCTGACCGGAAACATGTTCAAGGATATTTATAAGAAGAACGGATACGAATCGCGCTTGTTAAGCCGAACAACGGAAGATGCCGTCACGGTGACCAGTCCGCTGATTCCATGGAACACATGCGGAATGACGCAGGCCACGATACTGAATGTGCCTACACTGGTGTATCTGCCGTATAGCTTCTTTAACTTGCTGAGTCCGTTGATGAGTATCTTTGTGGCGTGCATTGGCTTTAAGATTGTACGTTCGGTAAAAAAGGATTAAGAAACAATTTTCATTAAAACCATAATAGAATGAACCAGAAACACGTAACATTGGCTGCTTGTCTGTTGGCTTTCGGACTGACGGTACAGGCTCAGGATGGAGGCATCTCTCCGGATATGTTGAAAAAAATTCAGAGTAGTTATCAGAATACGGCTGCCGACAAGGCATTGCGGAATGCCATGGGAGGTACCAGCATCAAGGAACTAGCACTGAACCAGGAAAACCAGAAGGCGCTGAATACAGATTTTTCCATTAAGGTAGAATCAAAAGGCATCACCGACCAGCAGTCGTCTGGCCGTTGCTGGCTGTTTACGGGCCTGAATGTGATGCGTGCCAAGGCCATTGCACGCTATGACTTGCCGGGACTGGGGTT
>ERZ791654.1063-NODE-1063-length-11726-cov-1.564647_pt1 | contig 11726 bp, 15 predicted proteins | sample MGYA00509960_ERZ791654 | MGnify/ENA primary metagenome ERZ791654 (study PRJEB30046, sample SAMN00715198) | human gut metagenome | study: EMG produced TPA metagenomics assembly of the A metagenome-wide association study of gut microbiota in type 2... | reverse complement strand
GAACCACCGCCGCGCTGGAGCTTGCCCCGGAGGGAACCGGCTACCGGGCAAGGACGCGCTTTGCAAAGTTTTTCAACTTACCCGAATTGATGAATCTGTTCAAAGAGGTCGCCGACATCAAAACGGCGGATCAGCTCCACTTGCCCACGCCAGAGGTTGCGTACCACACCATCGCCACCAAACCCACGCAGATCCAGCAGGACATGGTGAAAGCTCTCTCGGAACGTGCGTCCAAGGTACACAGCGGTGCGGTCAGCCCGGATGTGGACAATATGCTCAAAATCACCTCGGACGGACGCAAGCTGGGGCTTGACCAGCGCATCATCAATCCCATGCTCCCCGACGAGGAAACCACCAAGGTCAATCAGTGCGTGGCGAACATTCTCCAATACTGGCGCGACGGCGAGGAGGAAAAACTGACACAGCTTGTGTTCTGCGACATTTCTACGCCAAAGGCCACGCCCTCGCAGCGGGCGGCAAAGGCTTCCCCTGGTACGCTGGACAGCCCGGAAATCCATGCGCTGGAGAGCGCGATTTCATTGGAGGAAAGCGCGGAAACGCCGTTCACGGTCTATGAGGATGTGCGCCAAAAGCTCATTGACGCCGGTATGCCCCCGGAACAGATCGCGTTCATCCACGATGCCAATACGGAGGTCAAAAAGCGAGAACTGTTCGCAAAGGTACGCAGCGGTCAAGTGCGCGTCCTGATGGGCAGCACGGCCAAGATGGGCGCGGGCACCAACGTGCAAGATCGTTTGGTCGCACTTCACGATTTGGATTGCCCGTGGCGTCCCCGCGATCTCACGCAGCGAAAAGGCCGCATCGAGCGTCAGGGCAATCAGAACAAGCTCGTTCATGTCTGCCGCTATGTGACCGAAGGGACTTTTGACGCCTACCTCTGGCAGACCGTTGAGAACAAACAGAAATTCATCTCCCAGATCATGACCTCAAAATCCCCGGTTCGCTCCTGTGAGGACGTGGACGCTACGGCGCTGTCCTTTGCGGAGATCAAGGCGCTGTGTGCCGGTGATCCCCGTATCAAGGAGCGCATGGATTTGGACATTGAGGTGTCCAAGCTAAAAATTATGAAAGCAGACCACAACAGCAAGCAATTCCGCTTGGAGGACAGTCTGCTGAAATACTTCCCAGAAAAGATAGAAGAACACAAAGGCTTTGTTCGTGGGCTGGAGGCGGATATGCAGACCCTCGCGGCGCATCCGCTCCCGGCAGAAGGCTTTGTCGGCATGGAGATTCGCGGCGACCGGCTCACTGATAAGGAAAACGCCGGTGCCGCGTTGCTGGATACCTGCAAGGAGGTCAAGGGCAAAGACCCGGTACAGATCGGCAGCTATCGCGGCTTTACCATGTCCGTTGCTTTTGATTCCATGTGGAAAACGTACACGCTGACGCTGAAAGGCCAAATGACCCATCGCGTTGAACTCGGTTCGGATGCCAGAGGCAACCTTGTCCGCATTGAGAACGCGCTGGATAAAATGCCGGAGCGTTTGCGCAGCGTTCAGGAGCAGCTTGAAAACCTCTATAACCAGCAGGCGGCGGCAAAGGCCGAGGTCGGCAAGCCGTTCCCGCAGGAGCAGGAGCTGGCCGCGAAAACGGCGCGGCTCATTGAGTTGGATATGGAGCTGAATCTGGACGGCAAGGGACAGCCGCAGCCTGAGCAGGCGATTGCAAAATCGGCGCGGCCTTCCGTTCTGGACAGGTTGAAAGCGCCGCCTGTTCATGGCGCACCGGAAAAGCCCCACAAGAAAGAAATGGAGGCACGATGATGAAAAATATTCCTGTTTACAAGCACACGGCGGCCTACGCCAGAGAGCATGACGAGCTTGCGGCCTACCGTGCATCCAATCAGGTGAACGTAGCCTGCAAGGAAGCTATCGAAGCCGTCATCCGCGACCACTACCGGGATAACCGGCTGGATACAGCGGCAGTCGATCAGGTGGTGCAGCAGTTTGGCTATGACCGCGCATTTCATATCCTTGCCATCACCGTCTGTCAAGCAGATTGGGACAGGCGGTATTCTCCCGACAACAGGGTTTGGGCAAACGCCATGTCCATCCCCGCCAATCCCGACGCATGGGGTACTGACCGCAACTGCTATCTGGCCGTCAACAACCATCCCGGTCTGGTCGATCTGTTTCTCAGTCAGACCCGCAAAGCCTACGCGCAGGAGCAGCAGAAAACCTCTGTCCGGGATATGCTGAAAAAGCTGCCTGAAACAACTTCGCCGAAAATTTCGGCGAAGTCCAAAGACCCGGAGCGTTGAGCGATGGCAAAGCGCAAGCGGGATATTCAGCTTAAATTCCGCGTCACGCCGCAAGAACGGGAAATGATTGAAACGAAGATGGCGCAGTTCGGCACCACCAACATGGCGGCGTATCTCCGCAAGATGGCGATTGACGGATATGTGGTGAAGCTCGACCTCCCGGAGCTGCGGGAGCTGGTGTCCCTGCTTCGGTATTCCAGCAACAACCTCAACCAGCTTACCCGCCGCGCTCACGAAACAGGCCGCATCTATGAGGCCGATTTGGAGGACATTCGGCAAAGTCAGGAACGGATATGGACGGCGGCAGAGAAAATCGTTTCCTCGCTGGCGGCGCTGAAATAAGTCGCAGGGGCGGCGGCCACTCCGCCGCCCCTTGCCCACATAAAAGCAAAAGCCCCGACGCAAAACAGCATCGGAGCTTCTACGGTTCCAGATTATTTTCATCGAACAGCGGCGAGGTGAAAAAGCTGCTCAGGTCGATCTCCAATCCCTGACAAAGCTCGTGGATGATCCGCAGCTTCATAGACGGGTATGCGCAGTTCACAAGATTACCGATGGTGGACTTCGGTACGCCGCTTCTCATATAAAGCTGATACTGCGTCATGCCACGCTCCTGCATCAGCTCAACCAAACGCCTGCTGACGGCTTCATTCAACTGCAAGTACCACACCTCCCGTCCCTGTAACTGTACCAACATTATATTTCCCATCTGGAGAAAATTAGTTCAGGTAGCTGTACTAAAGAAGGATTATGTGATATGGTTAGATGTCGGGTAGACAGCAAAAGCTATTCGTGGGACTTTGCCGCATCCTTGCAAAACACCAATAGGCAAAGTATTCTAATATCAGAAAAGAAATTTGACCGCTTGGAAAGGAGCTGCGGAACGTATGCTGACAAACGAAATTGTGCTGAAGGTATTTTCTGACTACCTCAACCGCGATACGGATTTTGAAGTTGTCCTGACCAGCAGAGGCTACACGGTCATGGGTTTTGACAACCACCGTCAGGACTGGAACACCGTGGACTATTGCCCTACGCCCGAAGCGCTGCGGGATTCTTTGTTAAACGCCTATGAGAGCTTCCGCGAGCTGGAGATCACGGGCGGTGATCGTGATTTGACCGAAAAGGAAGAAGCAAAGCTTGCCAAAGAGCGTGATGCGCTGACCGCACTTTGTGAAAAGGAGGCCGCAAAATGTTCATCCTGAAAATTCTCTTTGCGCCGCTGTCGCTTATCCTGTCCCTGTTCGTTTGGCTGTGCGCGGGGCTGCTGTCCTGTTCCGGCTTCGTGTTCAAGCTGGCAAGCGGACTGCTCTCCCTGCTGGCTTTCGCCGTGCTGATTACCTACTCCGTAAAGAACGGCATCATCCTCCTTGTGCTGGCGTTTCTGATCAGCCCGATGGGACTTCCGATGCTGGCTGTGCAGGGACTTGGCAAGCTGCAAGACGTGAACTCTGCCATGAAAAACTTCATTCATAGTTAAAGTGCAAGCCGGGGCGAACGCCTCGGCTTGCTTTTCTAAAATCCCTGTTTACTTTCTTGCTAATCTCGGATATAATATTAGCAAGAAGGAAGTGATAACATGACCGCCTACGACCGGCTTGATCTGCTTTTTCAGCAAAACAATGGGATCGTCAAAACCGCGCAGGTTTTGGAAATCGGTATTGCCAAGTCCACGTTTTACGCCTACGCTAAGCAGCGCGGCGTGGAGCAGGCAGCGCACGGCGTTTATGTTTCGCCCGACGCATGGACGGACGCCATGTACCTGCTGCACCTTCGCTGTGCGCAGGCCGTATTCTCCCATGAAAGCGCATTGTTTTTCCATGACCTGACCGACCGGGAGCCGAGTCCGTATTCCATCACGGTCAAGACTGGCTACAATCCTGCCAGCCTGCAAGCAGACGGCATCAAGGTCTACACCATCAAGAAAGAATTGCATGACGTGGGGATCGTCACGATGAACACGCCGTTCGGGAATCCCGTTCCTGTCTATGATATGGAGCGTACCATCTGCGATCTGATCCGCAGCCGCAGCGGGATCGAGACGCAGACCTTTCAGGATGCACTCAAGCAATACGCAAAACGAAAAGACAAGAACTTACGGAAACTGATGCGCTATGCGCAGATGTTCCGTGTTGAAAAACTGCTTCGGCAGTATTTGGAGGTACTCTTATGATTAAGACTGCACGGCAGCTCAAAGACCTGATCCGCAATCTCTCCAAGGACAAAGCCGCAGATGCACAGATTCTGATGCGCAATTACATGATGGAGCGCTTTCTGGAGCGCATTTCTCTTTCGGAGTACCGGGACAAGTTCATTCTCAAGGGCGGGATGCTGGTGGCTGCCATGGTCGGCCTTGACGCCCGCTCCACAATGGACATTGACGCAACCGTAAAGGGTGCGACGGTCGGCATCGAGGAAGTAGAGAATATGATCGCCTCCATCATCTCCGTTCCGGTGGACGATGGCGTGGAGTTCCGTGTGAAGCGCATTTCCGAGATCATGGACGAAGCCGAGTATCCGGGCATCCGCATCAGCATGGAAACGGAGTTTGACGGCGTAATAACGCCGCTCAAAACCGACATTTCCACCGGTGACGCTATCACGCCCCGCGAAGTGCGGTACAGCTTCAAGCTGATGCAGGAGGATCGCTCCATTGAGATTTGGGCGTACAATCTGGAAACCGTTCTGGCCGAAAAGCTGGAAACCGTCGTGTCCCGCGCCACCACCAACACCCGCATGAGAGATTTCTATGATCTGCACATTCTGAGCCGGCTCCACGGACAGAGTATCGTTCCTGCTGATCTCCGGGCGGCGCTCATTGCAACGGCCAAGAAACGCGGTACAGAGAAGTATCTTGCCGACGCGCCTGCGGCCTTTGATGAAGTCGAGGCCGACTCAAATATGGAAAAGCTGTGGCGGGCTTATCAGAAGAAGTTCTCCTATGCTGCCGACCTGTCGTGGCATACGGTCGTGGAATCCATCCGCAGTCTATATAGATTAGCGCGGGCTGAATAATATGGGAAACAGTAATAAGGTCTGCCCGAACTGCGGCAGAAAAATGAAGCAGCAGTTCATTGGCTTGCAGCATTGCAAATGCGGCATAAGCTGGAAAAAGGACGAGGGCTTTTTTGAGCGCACACCTGATATGATCTTTGCTCTGGAGCGGCGAACCATTGGAGGAAAGGTGAAACAGGTTCCGGTTATCCGCTATCAATCCAACCAATAAAGAACAGAACGGTCTGCTGCGGCAGGCCGTTTTCCCATTTTGGAGGTGAACACCCATGGCAACCACGCGCCTGATGCCTCTCCACACCGGCAAAGGCCGCACGGTGGGACAGGCCATCAGCGCCATCATCGACTACACCGAAAATCCGCAAAAGACGGACGGCGGCAGGCTGATTACGAGCTGGCAATGCGACAGCCGGATCGCCGACGCCGAGTTTCTTTTCACCAAGAATCAGTACATCCAAAAGACCGGCAGAGTGCGCGGCGAGGATGATGTGATTGCCTACCATCTGCGGCAGTCCTTTGTCCCCGGAGAGATCACACCGGAGGACGCGAACCGTTTGGGCTGTGAGCTGGCCAAGCGCTTCACCAAGGGCAATCACGCCTATATCGTCTGCACCCATATCGACAAAGCCCATATTCACAATCATGTGATCTGGAACTCCACCGCACTCAGCCAGACCCGGAAATTCAGAAACTTTTGGGGTAGCAGCCGCGCCGTGCGGCGGCTCAACGATACCATCTGCATTGAGAACGGCTACTCCATCGTGGAGAATCCGAAGCGCCACGGCAAGAGCTACAACAAGTGGCTGGGTGACAAAAAGAAGCCCTCCCACCGGGAGCGAATCTGCGCGGCCATTGACGATGCGTTGGCGCAAAAGCCCGACAGCTTTGAAGCGCTACTGGAGCTGCTGCGGCAGGCCGGGTATGAGGTCAAGGACAAAAAAGTCCCATCCCTGCTGGGCGGCGAACAGAAAAAGTCCATTCGCATGGATACCCTCGGTGACGGCTATACTCCCGCAGATCTCCGCACGGTGATTGCAGGTGAAAAGGCGCATACGCCGAGAAAGAACGCCGCCGTGCCGGTCAAACCGGAAAAGCGCAGCGGGAATCTGCTGGTGGACATTCAGGCCAAATTACGTGCGGGCAAGGGTGCCGGTTATGCGCGTTGGGCGACGTTATTTAACCTGAAACAGATGGCGCAGACGGTGGCCTATCTGCAAGACCATGAGCTGTTAGATTACGCCATTCTCTCGGAGAAAGCGGCGGCAGCATCCGCTCACTTTAACGAGCTTTCCGCAAGAATCAAGGCTGCGGAAACACGCATGGCTGAGATCGCTGTGCTGCGGGAGCATATCGTGGGTTATGCCAAGACCCGCGACACCTACGTTGCCTATCGCAAGGCCGGGTACTCCAAGAAATTTCTTGCGGAGCATGAAAGTGAGGTCACGATCCACAAGGCCGCAAAGAACTATTTTGATGGGCTTGGCCTCAAGAAGCTGCCCACCATTAAGGCGCTGAATACCGAGTACGCCGAGCTGCTGGCGGAAAAGAAAGCCGCCTATGCCGACTACCGAAAAGCCCGCGAGAAAATGAAAGAGCTGTTGACGGCCAAGGCCAATATCGACCGTATTCTGGAGCTGGACAAGGAGCAGGAGGAATCGAATGAACGACGGGAACAAGAGGCGGAGCAGCGCTGAGCTGATCCCTCTCTTTTTCAGCGCTGTTCTGCTGGATATAATTCCTATCCACTACTGCCACAACTTATACAGTGTCATGTACAGTGTGAAGTCCGTGTTACATTTTCCACGCAGCAGTCTGCGGAGGCTCCGCGATGAAGCGGCGGTAAAAGCCGGCCCGTTTCGCACCCCCTCCTGCTCCCCCCCCCGCGATGCTTACCACGCAGGACGGCCTTGATAAGCGCTTTACCGAGATTCACTGTCAAGTTGAAGGCTAGAAGCTGTAAACACTCGCATAATAAAGGCTCGTATCAACCAAATCGCTGATACGAGCCTTTTTCATGTTAACACGCTTTTTCGTCAATGATTACTTCTTGCAATCCTTCGATATTCGATGGGCAAAATGCCCGTACTTTTCTTGAACAGCTCCGCAAACCGGCTGGAGGTGGTATAGCCGATCATCTGTGCAATCTGCCCCATGGTGAAATCTGTATCAATGAGCAGATGCTCTGCCTGACTCATTCTTCGCCCTTGAATATACTGCGTGACGCTGCATCCGAACTGCCGCTTGAAGCAGCTTTTCAGCTTGCTTTCGCTCATGCAGGCGATATTTGCAAGCCGTTCTAACGGAATGTCAAACGCATAGTGATCCGCAATATAGCTGGTCACATTCTGTAAGCCTTCTGCGTCCTCCGCCGATAGGGGTCTTTCTCGTTTCTGACTCTGTTTTTTCCACGCATCCACCACCAGAGAAATGGCTTCCGTCACCTTGGCGTCAAAAAACAGCGATGCCGCCATCCCGCTGCCGCGATAATTCTCCACTTCAAAGAGAAGTTTGGACATGGCCGGAAAGTCTGTTGCCTGATCTACGCTCTGAAACGCAGCGGGCAGATTAAAATAATCGTCCGGATACTGCTTTTTCAGAAAGTCCTCATAATAGGCCGGAAGAATTTCAATTCCCACGGAATGAACAGGGATACGTTTATGAATCAGCGCACGGTAGCGATAGTTCCCGCCTACAATGGTCTGAATGTCGCCTGCCGAAAGTCTTCGGTATGGACTCAGTTCTTCGCCGGAAATAGAATCATAGCGCAAAATGCTGATGCACTCCGGGATCTCCATATCCAGCTCAAAGTCCTCGTGGAAAAAGAAATCATGAATTTTGATGTCATACAGGTCTTGCTTTCCGTAGACCCAGTAATAACCTCCGCCTACTTCTGGTTCAATTTTCCAGCATTGTCCCGCAGGACTGAATTTCTCCGGACATGGAATCGGGAGAAAGTTATTCCGTTCCAGAAGCGGTCGGTAGTATTCTGACAAAATATCGTTTTTCATATTGCTCCTTGCAACGAACAGGCAATTCTTTGCAACGATTAGCCAGAAGCGCCTGCCGGTGATTGAAAGAATTGCTGTGGTATGATAGCCTATACTTCGGTTAGCGTGCTCTAACCGAAGTATAGCAAACGGCGGCGCATCCGTCAAGCAGACTATCATTGCAAAGGAGTTTTTAATCATGCAAACCATTCAGAAAAAAGGTCTTACGGTAAAGGATCTTGTCACCATTGGTATCTTTTCCGCACTCTTTCTCGTGTTCGCTCTGGTCGGCGGCATATTCTTCGCCCCCAACCCTGTCCTGACCTTTTATATGCCGGTGGGCAGCGCATTGCTGTGCGGCCCTGTCTATCTCCTCATGCTGGCCAAGGTTCAGAAGCGCTGGGCAGCGACGATTCTGGGTGCAATTATGTGCATCATCTGGTTCGTGACCGGGATGCACTGGGCCATGGCGCTGGGTTATCTGATCATGGGCATCGTTGCCGACCTCGTTGCAGGAGCGGGTCGGTATAGGAGCAAGAAGATCAACTCGCTTTCCTACATTCTCCTTTCCCTCGGCGGCACGGCCTCCTATCTTGTGTTCTTCGCTGACCCGGATGGCTGGGCAAAAACCATGCTCGGCAACGGCACGGAGCAGTCGTATATCGACACCATGCGCAATACCGGCACAACGTGGATTCTCGTTATCATGCTGGCAGGAACGATTCTGGCCGCCGCAGTCAGCGCTTTTATCGGCTGCAAAATGATGAAAAAGCAATTTGAAAAAGCCGGTATCACCAAATGAAGCTGCATCTTGACCCACGCACAAAACTGTTTCTTATCCTGCTCTGCGTCCTGAGCGCCATGTTTGCGCCGAATCTGTATTTTCAGTTTGCACTGGTGACGCTCATCGGTCTGCTGGCGGCATTCAGCGGAAAATGGCAGTATGCACTGCGCGGCATGATTGCCTATGCGCTCATCTGCGTATTTACCGTTTGGTGCATGGGTGTGCTGACAGGCACCTGGCGGACGATGCTCATAGCGTTTCTCGGTTTGGTACATAAGGTCTATGCCTGCGGGATGCTGGCGGGACTTGTGATCTCCACCACCAAGGTGGGGGAATTTCTCTCCGCGATGGCGCACCTGCACATTCCGAAAAAGCTGACCATTCCCATCGCTGTCATGCTGCGGTATCTACCGACCATCCGGGAGGACTGGCATTATATCAAGGACGCCATGCGCCTGCGGGATGCATCGCCGACACCTTGGGGCTTTCTGAAGGCCCCGGCTATGACAATAAACTGTATCTATGTGCCGCTGCTAACAGCGGCCAGCAAGACGGCGGACGAGGTGCCCATCGCCTCTGTGACCCGAGGCATCGAAAATCCGAAGCCGAGAACCTGCCTTGTAAAAATTCAAATGAGGTCAGCGGACTTTCTGACAATGGTGTTTTTTGCGGCGTTTCTTGCCGCTGAGATCGTGTGGAAGGCGGTGGGCATATGATCGAAATGCAGAATGTGTCGTTTTCCTACCCTGACAGCGCAGATGGCGGACTCAAAAATATAAACCTCACCATCCCGGATGAGCAGTGCGTGCTGCTCTGCGGACGGAGCGGCTGCGGGAAAACCACATTAACGCGGCTCATCAACGGCCTGATCCCGCAGTTTTTCGCAGGAGAGTTGACGGGCAAGGTACTGTTGGACGGTGAGAATCTGTTTGATCTTCCTATGTACCGCATCGCGGAAAAGGTCGGCAGCGTATTTCAGAACCCTCGGACACAGTTCTTCAATGTGGACACCGACAGTGAAATCGCATTCGGCATGGAAAACGAGGCTGTGCCGCAGGAACAGATGGGACAACGTGTGGTGGAAACAGCCAAGGCACTCCGTATCGAAAACCTGTTGGGCCGCAATATCTTTGCTCTCTCCGGCGGGGAGAAGCAGAAAATTGCCTTTGCTTCCGTCTATGCGATGAATCCGCAGATCTATCTGTTGGACGAACCGTCCTCCAATCTGGACATGGCAGCGATTCATGATCTGCGGGCGCATCTGCGTCTTATCAAGTCACAGGGAAAAACGATTGTTGTTGCGGAACATCGGCTCTACTATCTGATGGATGTAGCTGACCGCATCGTTTATCTTGATAACGGACATATTGCCGGGGATTGGACACCGGAACAGTTCCGTTTGCTGTCTACTGAAAAGCGGCAGAGTATGGGGCTACGGGCGCTCGACCTGCAAGACGAAAAGCCAATATGTGCAGCCGTGCCAAAACAGCCGCCGGTGTTGGAACTTCAAAATGTGTCGCTGGCTTATAAAAAGCAGCCCGTGCTGCGCAATCTCTCCTTACAGGCTGCGCCCGGAGATATCATTGCCATTGTCGGACACAACGGCGCGGGGAAAACCACCTTTTCCCGTGCGCTCTGCGGTCTGCACAAGGAAACGTCCGGCTCATATCTGTGGAATGGAAATCCGCAGAAGCCGAAGGAGCGCATGAAGAGTTCCTATATGGTCATGCAGGATGTGAACTATCAACTCTTTGCTGAAAGCGTGGAAGCAGAGTGTACTTTTGGCATTAAGCATCCAGACGCAACGCTTGCGGAAACCACATTGAAAGAATTAGGACTTGCTCCATTTCGGGCGCGCCATCAGGTGGGCAGAAGCAGCGGCTCGCGGCGGCGACGTCAATGGTCTGCGGGAAGGATCTGCTGGTATTTGATGAGCCAACCAGCGGCTTGGATTTCGACAGCATGGTGCGGCTGGCGGCACTGATTCAGAGACTCTCCAAACTTGGGAAGATTATTTTTATCGTGACCCACGATTATGAGTTCGTTTGTCGTACCTGCAAAAGAGTGCTGCATTTGGACGATGGCCGGATACAGGATAATCTACCTGTGACGGAAGAATCGATTCCAATGATAAAGGAAATTTTCGATGTGAGGCGAACGAAGTGAAAGAGAAAAAAAGCACATTCGGCTGGATTTTCAGCTTCGCCGGACAGAAGAAGTCCGGCTATATTGCTAGTGTGATCTTGGCTGTCATCGGTGCTGCGTTTCAGATTCTGCCGTTCTTTGTGATGGCGCAGGTCATCGGCAAGCTGCTGGCCGGAAACAAAGACCTTGCAGGCTATTTGATCGATTGTGCGGTGATGGCGGCGTTCTGGCTTTTGCGTGTACTGTTCCACTCGCTGTCTACGGCGCAGTCCCACAAGGCAACTTTCGCCGTGCTGGGAAATATCCGAAAGCAGGAGCGAGCGAAGCTGGCCAAAATGCCGCTGGGGGATGTGCAGGCCAAAGGCTCCGGCGAACTGAAAAACATCCTCGTCGAGCGGGTGGACAGCATCGAACCGACGCTGGCGCACGCCATTCCGGAGATGAGCAGCAATGCCGCAGTCGCCTTGGCAACCTTGATTTATCTCTTTGTCATCGACTGGCGTATGGCGCTTGCTTC
>ERZ791654.1054-NODE-1054-length-11889-cov-1.988423_pt1 | contig 11889 bp, 7 predicted proteins | sample MGYA00509960_ERZ791654 | MGnify/ENA primary metagenome ERZ791654 (study PRJEB30046, sample SAMN00715198) | human gut metagenome | study: EMG produced TPA metagenomics assembly of the A metagenome-wide association study of gut microbiota in type 2... | reverse complement strand
CACAAGGCACACGGTCCCCTGTCGCAGCCATGATATAAGAATAATCGAATCCTAAATCGCCTAGAGCCGTAGGCAGGGGAGCATTCCAGTCTTGTTGTGCGGTTTTGTCACCCAGTCCCAGATGCCATTTGCCGAAAGCACCGGTGGCATAGCCTGAACTTTTGAATATATCTGCCATCGTGTATTGTTCGGGACGGATAATCATTCCCGCGTTTCCGGCTGCTATGTCCGTTCCCGGTTTGCGCCAGGCATATTCACCCGTGAGCAGGGAGTAACGAGACGGCGTGCAGGTTGCGGCAGTGGCATGTGCATTCGTAAACCGGATTCCTTCGGAGGCAAGGCGGTTTACGTGGGGAGTTTCTATGTTTTTGGCTCCATAACATTCCAAGTCGCCATATCCTAAGTCGTCTGCATAAATCAGGATGACATTGGGCTTGGACGTATTTTGCTTTGGCCCTCCGGCGTGGGCGGCCAAGCCGGAGAAGCATGCCAAAGGCAGTATGTAGTGAAAAGCTGTATTCATGGTCGTAAATTTATAGTCCTACTCTGTTGGGGTCGGGGGTGGAAGACTCTTCCATCAACTGTCTGAACTTGGCAACAATGTCGGGATGTTGTGCTGCCACGTCGTGCTCTTCGCGCAGATCTGCATCCAAATCATAGAGTTGCATTTCGGTGTTTCCTTGCCTGATGTTGGTTATGATTCCTTTCCATTTACCCATTCGGATGGCTTTATTGCCGATTTTCGGGTCGGGATATTCCCAGTAAAGATACTCATGTTCCTTTTGTCCGGCTTTGTTGCCGAGCAGGGTAGGCAGGAAACTGATGCCGTCGGTGGGCGGACAAGTGACGGATATTATTTCGGCAAGTGTCGGCATGACGTCTTGAAAACAACAGATATGGTCGGTTTCCGAACCGGGCTTGATTTTGTCTTTCCACACCATGACGGCCGGGACGCGGATGCCGCCTTCGTGCAGGAAGCATTTGCCCCAACCATATTCGGACTTGAACCAGCCGCCGCTGTTGAACCACGGCGAGTCGCTGCCGCCATTAAAGGTGGGGCCGTTGTCGGAAGTAAAAATAATCAAGGTGTTGTCATACAGGTTTTCTGCTTTTAACTTTTGGATTAGTTTGCCCACTTGCTCGTCGAAGTAGCTAATCATGGCCGCATAAGTGGCATGGGGATAGCGGCATATCCCGTATCCGGCTTTTCCCGTATAAGGTTCTTCATCGCCAAACTTCTTGACATAATGCTGAACCCATCTTTCGGGTGCCTGAAGTGAGACGTGAGGCAGGGGAGTGGTCCACATCAGGAAGAAAGGCTTTTGCTTGTTCTCATCCACGAAGGACATTAACTCGTCGAATATTAAGTCGTTGGCATATTCTTCCTGCTCGAATCTTTTATAGTTTTGGGGGTCGTAGGGGTCTTCATCTTTTCCCAGTCGGGCAAGGTGAGGGTTAATGACTTTGTTTTTCAGATATACACGCTCTTCGTTTTTGTAAAGGAAAGCGGGGTAATAAGTGTGTGCCTGGCGCTGGCAGTTGTAGCCATAGAATTGATTGAATCCCTGTTTGTTGGGAGTACCTTCCGAGTCGGGAAATCCCAGTCCCCACTTGCCGAAGCATCCGGTGGTGTAGCCGGCGTTCTGCATCATCCGCCCGATGGTCATGGTGTTTGCCTTGAGCGGATATTGTCCTTCCAGTTCTTTGTGGACAAACATGGAATCGTGGTCATTGGTGGCACCGCGATAGGCCATTTCGTTGTTGTAGCGTATCTGTGCGTGTCCCGAATGCATGCCGGTCATCAAGACACACCGCGCCGGGGCAGATACCGGCGAACCGGTGTAGTGCTGGGTGAAGCGCATTCCTTCCTGCCGGAGTTGGTCGATATGGGGGGTCTCTATTTTTTCTTGTCCATAGCAGCCTATGTCACCGAATCCTAAGTCGTCCATCAAGATGTAAATTATGTTTGGGCGGCTGCTTGCCGTTTGTCCCAAAGCGGGCATCGCGCTTAGTGCGGTAATGCCTAATATGAAGTTGGCCTTTTTCATGATATAGTAAGCTTTTATTCCCATTTATAATTGTTGTCTGTCTCTTCGGTCAGTGCCGGTCCGAAGCCGTAACCTCTGTTTTCAAACCACTTTTTTTTATGGAGGATACGTTGGTAAAAGGCATCAAAATCCATTAACGGCCCATTGTGCCACATTTGTTCCGCCAGTGCCAAGATGCGTGGAAACAGCCGGCGGTCTATCATGTATTCTTTCACGCCGTCATCAGTCCAAAGCGCACATCCCATTCCCCGGATGAGCGGATTGCTTTCTTGTGTGGCTTTGTAGGAGGGATTGTTCATATAGACATCCTTTAAATCGAAGGTGCGGGCCTGCTCATATCCTTTCCAGGGAGTGAGTGGAAAATTGAGATAGGTGTAGTAGTTGGTACTGCAAATGACGGGATAATGATGGCGGAGGGCATTGCGGAGTGCCAAATCTTTGTGTCCGCGATAGTTCCACCATTGTATCACGATGTTGTCGGGCAACGGATAGCCGTCATTATAAACCACATCTCCCCAAAAGATAGCTTTTTTTCCTTTGCTTTTCAAGTGTTCCGCCATTTGTGCCGAAAACCACAGTTGCAGGTCATGGCTGTTTTTCAGACCCAAGTCGGTGATTCTTTTTTGACAGTCCGGGCATTTGTTCCAATTGTCTTTGGGAGCTTCATCTCCTCCCAGATGGATGTAAGACGAGGGGAACAAGGTGCATATTTCGTCTAATACGTTTTTGAGGAATTGCAATGTATTTTCTTTCCCTGCACAAAAAATGTTTGGAGTAAAGCCGAGTTTGGGAATTTCGACAGGGCGGTTGAAGCACCCCAATTCTGGGTAGGAGTGGAGTGCGGCTTCGGCATGTCCGGGCATGTCTATTTCGGGGACAATCGTGATATTGCGTGCGGCGGCATAGTCCACAAGGGCTTTGATTTCTTCTTGGCTGTAGAATCCCTGTTGTTCTTCCCCAACGGCGGCGTATGCTCCTTTTTGAGTCAGCAACGGATATTGTTTGATTTCGACACGCCAGCCAAGTCCTTCGGTCAGATGCCAGTGGAAATAATTCATCTTGAGGAGTGAGGCCATGTCGATGTATTTCTTGATGGTGGCTGGTGATTGGTATTGACGGCCGGAGTCGAGCATGAAGCTGCGCCATTTGATGCGCGGCGCATCCACGATGTCGACACATTGGAATAAGATTTCTCCGTCGGGGCCCGTTTGTACCCACTGGCGCAACGTTTGCACGGAGTAAGTAAATCCGGCATTGTCGGCGGCTTCTTTTTTTTTTTTTTCAATCTGCTGTCTTGTGTGTAGCCTTCGGGCGGGCAAGCGGGATTGCGAACGAAGCACAAGTCGGCTTTTTCTTTTGCATCGCACATTTGAATGTGGGGAACTACCTCGTCAATAAGCAGGGATAGGTAAGTCGCTGTTGAATCTTCTGCATACACTGTCACCTCCTTGTCTTTTATACTGAAACAACCTTTTGTCAGAGTTATCTGTTGAGGGGAAGGGATAATCACCTGTCCCTGGCAGGTCAGTGCACGGCAGAAGAGTAATATCAAAAAGATAATGGATGATTTGTTTATCATAACAGGTTTGTTTAGGTAATATGGATATATAGGTATAAATAGTCTGATTGAGTTGTTGCTTTTGTTGGAGAAGGATGTGTCAAAAGTAAAATTGAAATCTTGACACATCCTTTCTTGGAATTGATATTTACGGTTTATTTACCTACTCCGTCATTCCAGCCCGGGTTCTGCTCGAGTTGAGGATTCAGAACACGTTCCTGACGTGGTATCGGATAGAGGTAATAATATTCCGGCCAAAGCTGGGTGGGTTGCGGATGGAACTCCAAATAACCTTCGTTTCCGCCACCGTCGATGGTCACATTTGTTCCGGCCGGGAAGTCTGCCTTACGCACATATTGTCCCAGTTTTTTCTTCATGGCATAGTGACATTTCTTCCATCTTCTTAAATCGTTGAACCGGAATCCTTCGGAAAATAGTTCAATACGTCTTTCACGGCGTATTTCCCATAGCAGAGGATTGACGGCATAATCGCCACTGTAAGCCGGATTGCCAAGGTCACGTTTCGGATCGAAAGACTCATTGATTTCGGACACTTTCATCGGAGCAACATTAGCACGAGGACGCAACTTGTTGATGGTTTGATCTGCAACTGACTGGGTGAATTCTCCCAGTTCGCACATTGCTTCGGCGTAGTTCAGCATCACTTCTTCCACTCTGAAGATAGGCATATCGGTTTCTTCATTACGTGCGCTTCCCACTTCCAGATAAGTACAGAAATATTTCCAGTTATTGTATCCGAAAGCCGATTTGTACCAAGGCTGGTTATTCAAATAGAAATCATAATGAGGAACAGCGCCTAAAATACCTCCGCTGAAACCCTGACGGAACGGCAATGTTTTTTGTCTTTCCTTGCTGCTGCCATATCCTATTCCTAATCTGATATTCAAACTGTCAATGAAACTTCTGTCTTTCGGATTGTCAGTGAATTTCCATTTGTTGTCCCAAGCTGTTGTTGATTCGGAACGGTCAATGTTATAAGGCGGGGTGACGTGCAACCACAAGCGGTGGTCGCGATTGCTGAACTCTTCATATATATCTTTGTCACTCAAGAACAAAGGACTGTTCCAGCGCGGTTTTCCATCGCTACACAGGTAACTGTCCACTAAGTCACGGGTGGGGTTATAGAAAGAAGTGGCAGTGGTTCCTCCGATACTGACTGCGTGAACCACGTTTTCTGCATTGGAATAAGGTTTATACAAAATAATTCCCGGTACACCACTTAAGTCCAATGAACAGAATAAGTCATCATAATTATCGCATACATTCGGATAGGTGTGGAGCACTTCGGCAGATACGCGTTTGCATTCCTTTAAATAGGTTTCTGCATCATTCAGACCGTGATATTTCCGCCATGTGCCTTCAAACAGACAGAAGCGTGACATGAAAGTTTGTACCACGGCTTTGGTTATGCTGTTTTCTCCGTCACCGTTCACATTGATGTTTTGTTCGGCATATTGCAAATCTTCCAGGATATGTTTGGCTATGTCATCTCTGGATGCTCGCGGTCCTTGTATCAGGTCAGTTTCACTGTCACTCAATACATGGTCAATCCAAGGTACACCACCATAGTCGCATAACAATGAAAAATAACGGTAGCTGCGGAAGAAATATCCTACACTGCGCCAATGGGCCTTTTCTGCTTCGGTCATTTGTGAACCGTCTATGTGGTCGAGCATTAAATTAACGCGGCGGATGAAACTGTAATATTCCCATGAAGTATTTTCTTTTTTATCAGGAACAGTAACGATACCTCTAATCCAACCGGTTTCACTGGTTTCTCGGGTTTGATTGTAGGAAATGTCATCTGTGGCATTCTCAGAGCCATATCCTAATGCGGGAAATGTTTCATACAGTCCCCATGCGTATGCCTTGAAATTGTCGTAAGAGACAAAAGCTGTTTCTGCTGTAGGATTTCCCAACGGATACCTCTCCATAAAATCATTGTTCAGACAGCCGGAGAGTAGAAACATACATAGTATAAGTGTATAATTTTTCATAATTTATCTGGATTTAGAATGTTACATTAATACCGAAAGAGAATTTTCTCATAAAAGGATATTCCCAAGCGCCTTTGGTTAACATATCTGTTTCAAGTCCTTCGGGAAGGTGATCCCATGTATAGAGGTTTTCTCCTGTAGCAAAAACTTTAATCTGGTCAAAATGCACTTTTGTACACCATGCTTTGGGTAACGTATAAGACAGGGTGATATTCTGTAATTTCAGATAGGATGCATCTGCCAGATACTTGCTTTGTACCCAATGGTTTTTATCCGTGTTTACCCCATTATTGGCGTATACGCGCGGATAGAAAGCATTCGTATTTTCCGGCGACCAGAAATCCAGTGTTTCTTTGAACAAGCTTCCCCAACTTCCTGTGGGCCATGCTATCTGGTCTCTACGCCAGTTGTCGCGTTTGCCCACTCCGCGTAGGAAAACAGTAAGTTCAAAGCCTTTCCAACCTACTCCGGCAGTGATACCGTAATGGTAACGTGGAGTAGAATTGCCAATAATTCGTTGGTCACCCGGATTGTCTGCTGTTCCGGCTCCACTGTATATCTCTGTGGGGTCGTCATCAAAGTTCTTGTATAACACATCGCCCGGATATACTTTTCCAACTCCATGAGGGATAGGAATACCTTGTTTCAACGTTCCGTCAGCATTAAAATCATTTTCTGTATAAAAACGGTCGGTTACATATCCCCATATTTCACCCAGTTTCATACCTTTTCGATAGATTTTGTCACCTATCAAGTTGGTTTCATTGTTATATTTGGTAATTTCGCTTTGCGAATCGTAAAGATTGAATCCGATATGGTAACTCCAGTCTTTGATTCTGTCGCGCCAGCTGAGTTCCAACTCCCAACCATAGGTTCTCAGATTGGCTGCATTTTGTTTGGCAGCACTGGCTCCGACTACCCAAGGTAAATCCATGCCGGGAGCAAGCATGTCTTTTGTGTCGCGTCGATACCAGTCAAAAGTACCATTCAGACGATTATTGAAAAGTCCGAAATCAATGCCGAAGTCCAAAGTGTATACCTTTTCCCAAGAGAAAGAACTGCTGACCATGAGCGGTGCTTTCAGAGTGGTAGTCTTTTTCCCATCCACCAACCAGTTACTCAGGTAAGGAGCCATGTCCGGGATATATGGATAATTGATGGGGTTGCCATTGCCGTCTAATAAAATCTGATTGCCAATGGAATCATAAGAAGCTCGTAATTTCAAGTTGGAAATAATTCCTTTACTGCCCTTCATGAAGTTTTCTTCCGAGATACGCCAGCCGGCTGAGAAAGATGGGAAGAATCCGAAACGATTGTTTTTCGGGAAACGAGATGTTCCGTCATAGCGTCCGTTAGCTTCGAACATATATCTGTCATTATAATTATAACTGATGCGGTAAAACATTCCTCGGATGGCATATTCCTCAAACTTATCGGTAGTGGAGGCCGTGCCGGTGGCACCTGACAAAGAGGGCAGATTGCTCAGCAACACGTCAGTCTTTTCCGACCATTGGGATTCATAATGGCTTTCTTCCTGATTGAATCCGCCCATTACGCTTATATTGTGTTTCCCTATCGAGAAATCGTAATTAGCAAAGATATTGATGGCATTATAGTTTGTAAAATCCTGAGTCAGTGCATATCTGGTGTTTTCTACACTGTTCAAGATACCGGTGAAATTAAATCCTACGTACTGATATTTGTTTGCATAAAATTTATTGTATTTCGTAGTCCGGTTGTAAGTATACTCACCTGTAATCTTTAGACCTTTAAGAGGGGATATAATGACACGTCCTAATACACGCATATCGGTTTTTTTGATATTACGCGGTTCACCATACCGTACATAAGTAGCTGAAGTTTCGGCAGGATAGGTGATACCGTCGACTTCATAAGGTGAAATATTTTGATATGATGGCAATGCCATAGCGCTTCCCCACACACCGTTTCTACCACCTTGTTCCACTTTGTACTGATTGGAATTGGCATAACGGACGTCAAGCTGTGTGGTAAGCCATTTGTTTACATCCACACTGATAAAGCTGGAGAAATTGACACGGTTGAATTTGTCCTTGTCTGTGATAAGTATGCCATCTTCACCGGTATAGCCGAGTCCCATACGGTAACTTGTTCTTTCGCTGCCGCCGGAGACAGAAAAACTGTGGTTCTGCATGAAGCCAAAATTGTCCATCATATCATCAAACATATCATTTTCACGCATCAGGAATAAATTTCCCTGTTCATCATAGATATATCCGTTCGGATATTTGGCAGGGTTTGCATTATAGTCCGTGATGTATTTTTCCCATTGGGTGATATTCTTTCCGTCCACGTATGTATCGTTTTCCCATCCCATCTTTTTATATGCCAACACCGATTCTAACGGACTGGCCTTTTGGGGTAGCTCTAGTGCGGTAGAGAAAGAGAAATTGTTATTGTAATTGAATTGAGGTCTGGTGTCTTTTTTTCCTTGTTTAGTGGTAATCAATATGACGCCAAAGGCAGCACGGGCTCCGTAGATAGCGGCAGAGGCTGCATCTTTCAAAATAGAAACGGACTCAATATCTTGAGGATCAATCATATTTATGTCCATTGGAACGTTGTTTACCAAGACGAGTGGAGAACCGCCGTTGATAGAGGTCGTACCGCGGATATTATAGGACATGTCTTCGCCCGGAGTACCTGTTGTTGCTTCAATTTTCAGGCCGGGGACTACCCCCTGTAAGGCAGCGGTTATATTGGATATAGGGCGGTCTCCCAAAGACTCTTTCATATTGACGGCACTCACCGCACCGGTCATATTTACTTTTTTCTGGGTTCCGAAACCGATAACTACTACCTCGTCCATTAATTGGGTATCTTCTTTCAATTGGATATGGAAGGTTGACTTATTTTTAAGGCTGATTTCTATTGGTTGATAACCTATATACGAAACAGATAATTGTCCGTTTTCAGGCACTTCCATAGAGAAATTTCCATTTACATCGGTTATGGTGGCCAATTGGCTGCCGATTACTTGAACGTTAGCTCCAATTAATGCTTCACCTTTGGTATCGGTAATGATTCCTTGAATTTTTTTCTTAGGAGCGGAATTTTCCTGTTTTCCGTTTGTAACAGAAGCGGGTTGGGGAATGATGATAATATGTCCCCCCTCGGTTCTATAAGAGAATCCGGTATTTTTAAGAACTGCATTCAAAACAGTTGCCGTACTTTCGTTTTTGAAATCAACCGTTACTTTTTGATTGACATTCAACTTTGTTTGATTGTATGCGATGCTGAGTTTGGTTTGTTTTTCAATACTTTCAAAAACTTTTAGTAGCGGTTGGTTTTTTACTGATACCGTTACAGGTTGATTTTGTCCGAATGCAATGTTATAAAAACATAAAGCCAACAGCAATACATAAAATTTATGAATTTTTACGGGTGTGTTTAGCCACGATAAGTTTCTAAATTTCATAATTTTGTGAATTAATCATTAATACTAAATTTAAGTGTCTTGAAATGTTTAAATGAAGTGATTTTGATTGATTTCGGGAACCGGATTACTCGCTATTTTCCGGTTCCTTTTTCTTTTTATTTTCCTCCTTTCTTTTTAGGTAAATATTCTAATATGATATTATCATCTTCTATTGTGTATGACAGATTGCCTATGGTTTTTGTGATAATGTTCAGTACATCATTGATACTACTTTGATGCTTGAATTTTATTGTATATAGGTCTGTTGTATTCAATGTCGGTGGAAGTAATATGTGGACATTATAAGTCCGTTCTAATGATTTGACGATTTCTTTTAAGGATTGGGATACAAAATTCAACTCTCCTTTGGTCCATCCTGAATAAATGGAAGCATCAATTTTTCTCTTTTGAAACTCTCCTGTTGTATTGTGATATTCTAGTTGTTCGTTGGGAGAGAGAATAGTGATTGGTTCTTCTGTAGGTTTTTGAATCATGACCGATCCTGATTCCAAAGTCGTTACGGTCTTGTCTTCATTTCCGTAAGCGCATACATTGAATTTTGTGCCAAGTACTTTAATCTTTAGTGAGGACGTCTTTACAATAAAAGGATGTTTTTGGTCTTTCTTCACATGAAAATTCCCTTCTCCCATTAGATATACTGTACGCATTTTGCCGATGAATTTCTTAGGGTAAACTAATAGTGTTCCGGCATTTAAGTAAACATGCGAACCGTCGGGCAATATAATTTCATGTTTTTTGCCTTGAGGTACCAGATATTCTACTTGTTCTATGTTCTTGGTATAGGTATCTGTGTATAGATAAGCAGCTAGCATGGAAAATAATGGAATAAGCAGGACGACAGCCGCCCGTATAATTCTATAGAAACGGTTATGAGTTATCTTGGAAGGAGGCACTAAGGCAGCTTTGCGGCAGAAGTTACGATAAGACTCAGCAGTGCTTTGATCTGCTTTGTAGCTGGATTCATCCCACACTTGTTTTAATGCGGCTTCTTTCTCCGGCTGTCCGTGTGAATCAATAAGCCATTTCCATACTTTTTCTTTCATTTCTCGGCTGGATGCGCCGGAAATGAAATAATGTATTATTTTATATGCATTTGACATATACGTGTTTTTGATAGGTTCTGGTATATAAGATACGTGAGACTAATCAAACACACAGTCGTAACTTAAAAAAATATAATTAAAATCAGTGATAATAATTTTCGGATATCTGCTAACGCTTGAGTCAGATGGTTTTCAACTGTTCGTTTATTGATACATAAAGATGCTGCTATTTCATCATTGCTCATTCCTTGTTCGCGGCTCATTTTATAAATTCTTTGGCGTTGTGGTGGCATTCTTTCCACGGCAATTGTTATCAGCAGCTCTAACTCTTTAGCATCAATATATTTATAAATTTCATTATCTTCAATTACATTTGGAGTAGATTCGGTTTGTTTTTGCTGATAATTTTTGAATAGCATGTTTCGTTCGATGTGCCGATATACGGCATTCTTGGCGATGCGGAATAAATAAGCGCTTATATTGTCTATTTTATCAAGGGATGTTCTGTTTTGCCATAAAGTAGTAAAAATATCTTGAGAAATGTCTTCAGCTTCTTCCGGTGATTGCAATAAGTCGCAGATGAAACCTTTCAAACGAGGATAATAAGAATAGAAAAGCACTTCAAAAGATTTGGTGTTTCCTTCGGCTATTGTTCTTATAAGTGCTTTTTCGTTTTCAAGTTTCATATCTTTCTTCGGTTTACTTTGCAAAAATAGGGAAAATCTATACCTTTGCCTATCAATTTACAAAAAAACAATAACACAATGGATGAATTAGTAGTAAAAGATTTGATAGACAGACTGATAGACCTGTCTTTCGCCGAAGATATAGGTGATGGAGACCATACTACCTTGTCATGTATTCCTGCGGATGCTATGGGCAAATCAAAATTATTGATTAAGGAGGAAGGCATATTGGCTGGTATTGATGTAGCTAAGGAGGTATTCCATCGTTTTGATCCTGCCATGAAGGTAGAGGTATTCATTCAGGACGGAAGTCACGTGAAACCGGGTGATGTGGCGATGGTGGTTGAAGGTAAAGTTCAGTCCTTGCTTCAGACAGAGCGCTTGATGCTGAACATCATGCAACGTATGAGCGGCATTGCTACTATGACCCATAAATATGTGAAAAAGTTGGAAGGTACCAAAACTCGTGTCCTTGATACCCGTAAGACTACTCCGGGTATGCGTATTATGGAGAAAATGGCTGTAAAGATAGGTGGAGGATGCAATCACCGTATCGGTTTGTTCGACATGATTTTGTTGAAAGACAATCATGTGGACTTTGCAGGGGGCATACACAATGCGGTTACTCGTGCTAAAGAATATTGTAAGGCCAAAGGCAAAAACTTGAAGATAGAACTGGAAGTTCGCAATTTTGATGAACTGAATCAGGCATTGGCAGAAGGGGTAGACCGTATTATGTTTGATAACTTTACTCCTGAAGACACACGTAAGGCAGTAGAGATTGTAGGTGGACGTTGTGAAACGGAGTCTTCCGGCGGCATCACTTATGAGACAATGTTACCTTATGCACAGGCAGGAGTAGACTTTATATCATTCGGAGCATTGACCCATTCTGTGAAAGGATTGGATATGAGTTTCAAGGCTTGTTAATAGCGATTGTATATATAATATATGTGTAAAAGAGCGACCGAAAATCGCTCTTTTTTATTTTGAGTCGGCATTGTGGTTCAGTAGATTTTTCGTGGGGATAATTTTTTATCTTCGTGAAGTATTGCTTA
>ERZ791654.1034-NODE-1034-length-12080-cov-1.913430_pt1 | contig 12080 bp, 10 predicted proteins | sample MGYA00509960_ERZ791654 | MGnify/ENA primary metagenome ERZ791654 (study PRJEB30046, sample SAMN00715198) | human gut metagenome | study: EMG produced TPA metagenomics assembly of the A metagenome-wide association study of gut microbiota in type 2... | reverse complement strand
GTCTGCTCAAACACTATATTGAGGAAAAAGGGCTACCGCATGCGGTCACTTTCGTGGCACGCAAAGGCGAGATAATCCACCATGCTGCATGGGGATGGAGAGTATATGAAGATAGTATCTATTTGAAAAAGAATGACATTTTTCAAATGGCTTCACTCACTAAACCCGTCATCACAGTAGCCCTAATGACACTTTATGAACAGGGGAAATTCCAACTGGAGGATCCGGTTTCGGCATACATCCCTGAAACCAGCGACAGAATATTGGTGAAATGGAAGAACAGGAAAAATTTCAGTACCCGGGAAGCGACCACATCACTCACCATCTCTCACCTGCTCTCCCACACGGGCGGTCTAGTCGGATGGCCGGCGACACCCGGTCAAGTCGTACCGGTTTATAAAAGCCGGGAAGAATATATCCGGGATCAATTGCAGGCTCCGTTGAAATATGATCCGGGAACAAACTGGAACTATGAGAATATTTCAATGGAAGTGGCGGCTTACCTGATCGAACATTTTTTTGGACAAACGCTAGAGCAGTACCTTTCAAAAACGATCCTGGAACCTTTAGGAATGACTCAAACTGCTTTTTTCCTTGATCCCGCCGATCAACAACGGCTTCCCGTTGTATATGAAAAAAAAGAGGGAAAAATTATCCCGCGGAACAATCAATACCCTCTCAATCTTTTCAGCCAAGATCACCGGTACATTCCGGAAGCAACCGGTCTGAACGGTCCAATTGAGGATTATGCCCGATTTTGTCAGATGATCCTCAACGGCGGAACATTCAACGGTCATCGCATTCTGGGACGCAAAACAATCGAACTCATGTCCCAAAACCAGATACCCGAAGGAGCGGATGTCCCGCAATACTCCTTGTTCGGCCTCGGATTCGAAATCAGTCCCGGCAACCGGATTTTTGCCAATTCGAAAATACTGATGCCTCCAATGGTTTCTGAAGGATCCCTTTTTTGGCTCGGTTGGCTAGGGACCTATTTTTTGATCGACCCGAAAGAAGATCTGATTATTCTGCTTTTCATGAATCACAGAATAGAGGACCTTTTCGATCTGTGGAGCCGATATGTCAACACTGTTTACCAGTCACTCGAATAGCAATTCTCTGGAGCAACACAAATGACAAAATCATCACAACGTCAAATACCCCGATTACAATTCATCCGATATCATTACCTGCAAAACGATTAATCAAAGTAGGTTGCACGTTTAAAGTGTCGTCTTGTTGACCCGCCAGGACCTTCGCAGTTGGTTTTCCAAGTTGATAGACAAAAACCGGGACCAGATACAAAGAAATCTGACAGCGCTGCCATCCAAAGAGCGGTTGCAGGTGCTGGAAAAGTTCATGCAATACACGATCCCTAAAATGCAAAATGCCGAGGCCAAACTAGACCTCGACAAACTACGGGATGAACAAATAGACCAAATAGTAAACGAATTGGCAGAGAACCTATGAAAACATTGACTACGGAATAGAAGCGCTACCTGCTGAAAATGTTGCAGGCCGGGGAATGCGAAGAAAGAGAACTAATGCATGTACCGGAGATCAAAAACATTGTAGCAAACCACCGGATTATTTTTGAAAATTACAGGAATCTGGGACTTCCGGAAAATGATAAGAGACTGTAGATTGCTATGTTGAGTGCAGAATTGCGAAGTATGCAAAATGCACCTATACGTTATTTTACGGTGTGTTCTTACTAACCTATTCCCTAAGAAGTAGTCTTCGTTTAGTTGTTTTGTCCAAACGGTGTAAACTCAAAGAAAATCCATTTATCTGATTTCGATAAATGGATTTTTACGTTATTTTGGTATCGTTGTAACTATAAAATTGTATCTGATTTGTTTTTCAGGATTTAGGCATGTAAATGTGAAATAGAAAATTGATTTTTATTATACATGTTTTGTTGATAGGGTGAGGTGTCTGTCTTCAGTGTATCTTTTCTGTTAAAATAGCGAATGATAAGCTAGGTTTATACCGTTAATAATTAGGTTGTAAAATAATATATAGTGCGATTTTTTAATTCTGCATCATTGTCCACAGGATAGAAACAGTTATTAGATCGGATCGCAAGTTTTCCAAATTTTATCTGTTATAGCACATCCATAAATCATTTTTTCAGGTCACTCTTTTGCCCAAAATAAGATTGATAAGTCACTTTCTGCAAATATTTGGATATATACGTGGGCATGAAAAGGAAAAAAAATATAGCAGTCCGTTTAATCCATCCATATCCTAATATTTGTTTGTATACTAATAAATTCCATCTGATCAAAGATAATTTGCTGGCAGAAACAGAATTTTTCCTGATTCGGTAATAAGCCAAGGGTTCTGTAATTCCGTGTGCGGTATGGGATTTTTGAATAATTTGCAACCAAAGTGCCCAATCCTGTCTTTTACGCATCAGAGGCATGTACATTTTGCCCACGCGTCGAACATCATATATAACAGTCAGGCAACCGATGCAATTTCTCAGCAAGTATGCTTTAGTAATCTTTGCAGGGAATTTTACAATTGCATGAATTTTGTTTTGTTCATCGTATTCATAATATGCTGAAAATGAAAAAGAATAACCATTTTCTGTCATGTATTTGATTTGTTTTTCCAATTTATCCGGTTTCCAGCAATCGTCACTGTCACAAAAGGCAATGAAACGTCCTTTCGCTTGCTCAATGGAATTATTCCGTGCTGCACCTGCTCCGCAATTCTGGGCTAATTGAAATAATTTGATACGACAGTCTTGCCGTGCCAAATACTGGACAATTTTTACCGTATCATCCGTTGATGCATCATCCGTGATTAATAATTCCCAATTCAGGTAGGTCTGAGCCCGAATTGAAGCAATGGTTTGTGCAATAAAACGAGATGAATTATAGGTAGGGGTAATGATAGAAACGAGAGTTTCCTGCATCAGAAGAACTTAAAAATATTCAGAAAAATAAGGTGATGAAACGATAAGAAGCGTATAAAGCCGATTTTATTATCGGCTAACAGGATGTTGCTGTAATACAAAAAATAGAAATAAAGTCTACCGAGATCCTTTCGAAAAAAGTTGGATAGGCTGCTGAATGGGATTTGAGAAAATGCAATCTGTTCTGAGTACAGCTTTACAGCGATACGAACAATCCTTAAAGTTTACAGATATGACAAAGATTAGCAGTTATTTACTTTTATGAAAACCAAGTGAAAGTTATTCCCGGAATAAGTTCATCCAGTGCTTGCTCAATTCGGATACGCCGAATCTGGTCACATTGTGTGCAGCCTGTTTACCCATGCGCATTCGTTCCTCAGGATGTTCGATGAAAAAGTTGATAGCGCTTTCCATTGCCTGCATATCTTGGTCTGCCACTAAAATGCCATCAACTCGATCTGTTATAATATCAGACGGTCCATTCGGGCATTTAAAACTAATGCATGGTACTCCTTGAGACATAGCTTCTGTTAGAACCATTCCAAACCCCTCAAAATGAGAAGACATGATAAAAAAGGAGGAATTGCGTAAAACCTGGTTGATATTATTCGTGATTCCACGTAAAAAAACCGTATTTTCCAGTCCGAGTCTTTTTATCTGCCCCGATAAACTCTCTTTCAATGATCCTTTCCCGTAAATATTTAATATCCATTCCGGGTGCTTTTGATGAATCTTGGCAAATATATCAATGAGATTATCATATCCTTTTTGGTATTCCAAACGCCCTACTGTAATGATTTGCTTGGTATTCAGGGGAGACACAAAGACATCCTCCAGATTAACCGGATTAGGTATTACAACCGTTTTCTCGGGAGGCAGATAAGTGTCGAAATACTGTTTATCGTGACCGGTTAGAACCACAACTTTATGAACTTTTTTATAAACGAACAGCCGGATTTGTTTGATCAGTCGATTGTAGTAGTTACAATGCACTTGTTCTACCGCGATCACTTTTTTCATGTTAAAGCCACAGCAATAGAGCAAAAAAGCATTCGGAAATGCTTGGGCTATGACATAATCATAGGAGTTTGATTTAAAGTGGTTCCGAATTAGTTTTATGTTTCCCAGCAGGCCGAACAGTCTTTTGATTGAACCCGGTTTTCGGGCAAATTGCCGGTCGGATAAATAAATGATATGAATTCCGTCCGCAAAAGGATAATTCGGCGCCCCGTTCGTTTGGAATTGTGATACGATATCAATGTTTATATTATCTGACGTTATGAAATAGTTGGCTAAGACCGAAGTTACCCGTTCAATGCCACCGACCAGTGTAATATCGGAATGTAAAAAACATAATCGCATATTGTGAAAGATTAAATTATTTAAACCACGTTTCGTAGAGTATCATGAATGATTTTCTGGTTAGTTCAAAAGTGGATTCGGACAAGAACGACATGCTACCATTTTCTTTGTGAACAATTTTGATCGCAGGGAGATATACTGTTTTGATCCTGTGTTTGCCGGCGAGTTGTGCGAGTTGTTCTTCCTCACAAAAAAGAAACATCTCTTCGTTATAAATCGGGTGTAGTTGTTCTACGATAGACCGGGGAATGATCACGAAAGCTCCGTGGGCGGCATAGATTTGCGTGTATTTTTTGCCGAACAGGAAGAAAAAGGAGAAAAAGGCTATTCTGCACAATCGGGCCCAAATACAAAATAAAAGAAAGATAAATCGTCGATGACTCCTGAAAGTCAGATACTTCCATCTATTCAAACGCCCGAGCGAAAATGGCATCAGCGGATTCTGATTCTTACCTTTTAACGTCGTGATTTTTGGCGCTACAATGCTTGTCGCAACGGGTTGCAAGGCGGAAAGCGACAACCTTTGTATCTTGATGTCGGGATTTGAGATGATCAGAAATCGAAAATCATAGTGACGGAGTGCATGTTCGCACCCCCGGTTGTTTCCGTATCCGTATCCCTGATTGGATACACTCAGGAAATCGGCATTGTGAGTGTCTGCAATGTGTTTGAATTCCTGCTCCGATTCGAGATCATAAAAGCTGTTTACAATGATTATTTTTGAATTGGGGACATCGAAACTTTCGAAAAAATCTTTTAAATCATGGGTATTCCTGTATACCAGGACAACAAAAACAAAGTCGATTTTCATCGGCAATCATTTGGTTAACGCTCTTAGCAGAGCGAATCTCAATTTATTGAGGATAAAATATGGCAGGGATATGTTTGTTAATTCTTTTACTGTTCTGTACCACTGGCCATTTTTTCGAAGTAACTCTCGAAGAGACTGTAACTTCCGGAGATATGAGTCAGACTTTTTAGCGCCGATAACATTAGTGGCGTGTTGCCTGTAATAGATTGTTGCATACGGAAGATAGCGTATTGTTCCTCGATGATACGACACGACCAGTGCGATCCATTTATCGTGCATCGGGGAATTTTCCGGGATATGAACAGCCAGATCTCTGGCCTGCCGATTGATTAACATGGTGCATCCGGTCACATTGTTATAAGCGCAATGGTAATGGTAGGAAGCGGAATATTTGGCTGGTTTCTTTGTAAAGGACCAGTATGAAGGATGCGTAACATGTAAATTTTCATCTGTGATGGCCAGGTCAGTATGGATAATCGTCGGTTGTTTCAAGTCGCACTGTTGCATCAGTGAAAATGTATCCCCGACTTTATTGGACATCCATACATCGTCCTGATCACAAAACATGTAAAAATCCGCTTCGATTTGTTGCAGCATCCACATAAAACTCCCGCTGGCTCCTCTATGCTGCCACGGATCGTGCAATAGAATGACATTCTCGTGTTTGGTCTGGTATTCATGTATGATGTCAACGGTGGTATCGGTTGACCCGTCGTCTCTGACATAGAGCGTAAAATCCGAATAGCGTTGATTGAACAGGCTGTCGAGCTGCTCCCGCAAGAACCTCTCTCCGTTGTAAGTCGATAAAAGAATGGCCAGCATGGTTTAATAATAATCGTCTAACCTGTGTTCCCGGATTTCATCGGTTTGCGGATCGAAAACCGAGTGGTATGGATTCCAAATGTGCCAGTTATCCCCGGAGATATAATAATACCCGTATATAATCATGATACAAGCGAAGGAGAGGGTTGAGAACAGCTTTCGCGAAGGACTTTTTCCATATCCTCGCCCGATTATATCAGCAAGAAACAGGGCATAAAACGGCATCAGGTAATTGGTGAATCGTGCGAAAATTATTTGAAAGACAATTACTCCGATGCCTAAAAGCGCATACACGCAGACGAATGAGACCCATTGGTTCTGTTCTTTTATACAGAATTTTTGTAGCCATAGCAACAAAATTGGGAAAAACGTGTATTGCATAACCCTGTACAATATCCAATTGGCATTCATTGCCCCATCCTCGAATTGGGACGAATAATGAGCTATTTTTCTGGCATTGAGGGCATCCAGCGTATCCAATACGCTCAGATAAGATCGCATCGAAATCAGGAACGCACAAAACAGGGAGATTACTAATAGATATTTCCAATTGAATTTAATCAATCTGATAAATGGGAAAAAGACTAAAATCAATGCTGAGAAATGAAATAAGACGGACACGAATACCCCGCAATAGAACCGTAGCCATCGCTTGTTTTCAAGATTTTTATAATTTAACAGGAAGATCCCAATGGCCAGAGATTCCCGCAAAATCTCGGTATTGAAATAAAAAAAATAAAGGAAAAAGTAAAGAAACAATCCCGTGAAGGGATATTGTGTATTTTTCCTGATAAAATAGAAAATGCAACTGTTAATGATGAAAGCATGCAGAATCTGTAAAACCGTGAAATCCGGAGATATCGATTTCGCAATAGCGCAAAGCAATACATACAATGGCTGGAATTCATAAGACCAGATTTCTGACCAGTTGAGCTCACCCCATGAGGGCAGCCGGTCGTACCCCCAAATGTATACCAAGGTGTCGCTGCCGACCCTGTACCTTAAACCAACTAAAAGAATTACATAGCAAAACAGGAAATACCAAGCTATTTTCTTTGTGCGATTATGCCGGTTAATATCGTATTGAACGACACCTAACAGGCTTGTGACGAATAAGATGATGTAAGGAAGCATAAAAAGCTTACCGATTTTCCCGTTTTAAAAAAATTAAAAACCGCAGGATGGAATAATCTTTTGTCGTGTTTTTCAGTTCGTGATACTCAAAACGCCCTTCAATATTATTCATAAGATTGTACCGGGGATTCAATATATTTCCCCTCACTAAATCTTTGTAGATATAATTTTTGTAAGCCCTGCTCCAGTAATGGTTTAACTGTATCGTATGGAGAGGTCTTCGAAAAACAGGATATTTATGCCTCCAGAACAACAGGAATTTTTTATATTCATTGACCGGAGGTATCGGGATTCTCAATTTGCCAACAGAATAGTATGCATAAAAATAGTGCGGATGAAATACTTTTTGAAATCGGAATCTCGTATTAATGATTGATTTTCCTACATCGGTTATTTCGGGCCAAGCAGATGTGTATTGCTCAATAGACAATTGGTTCGGATCGTGCTCGGCCCTGCCGGAAGTTCCGAACATTTTCCAACAAATCAACACGCTCGGATATCTGTCGTATCTTTTTAACCACTCTTGAATTGTTGCGTTTCGTAGTGGACAAATGAATTCATCCAAATCGATATATCCGATCCAATGGGAATCGTTGCGAAATCGGTTATAACAGTCCTGATACGCTTTTAATTGACCATATTCTTTTTCAGGCCATTCCGTGAGATCGACAAGTCCCTGTTCGATATAGGGGCGTAAAACTGAGGCGTAGTCGTCATCGGAAAAATTATTATATAAATAAAAATGTTCGATTCCGATGGTCCTATGATAGTCGATCCACTCTTTCAAAAAAAGAGCTTCGTTTCTGAAAATAGCACAGAGCGTTACGTCGTATTTTTTAAAGACATTGTCTCTTTTATATAGTCTTACTAACGGATAACCAATCGCCGGATAAAGAAATGCAATGATGGGTTTGATTAAGACTTTGATTTTCTGTTTTAATCCGACCGGAGAATTTCCAGCTGTAGGTGGAGAGTACCGTATCATTTAGGATGCTTTGGCGAATTTCAAGCAGTAATGCTTGATGGAAATAAGGTTGAGGATAGAATGGCATATCCATAATTGAATATTGGCTGGGAGTTTCCCGATAGTGTAAACCAACCGGGCGCGACCGGTCAATTTCGCTTTTGAAACGGGGTACTGGGTGAAATCGGAGTACTTGCGGATAAAGAAATATTTCTCTTTTTGTGTCAATGATGAAGAGTTACTAACAGCCAATTTCATCAACAGCAAAGTTCTGAGAAAATCATTCGTGCAAAATGGGAAAAAGTGGTATGGGCGAATAGGATGATGTAAAGGAAGCATAAATCTTTCCTCAGAATCAAATTTACCTAATTCTGAGTAAATTATTCTATAAGTGAGTATTATCTAATGATAACATTTTAACCGCAAGCAAAAAACGATGGATCGTATGATCTTTGGTTACGCACCTGGATTCATGAGGATATAGTAATTGCATTCTGATAGGTCCATTATCGTAATTATAATGGGCATCACTCCTCAGCACTTTATTTGTATAAAAGATGTCATACGCTTTATTCCAATAATGATTCAATTGGATAGTATAATAAGATCTCCACGGTATTCTATTCACACCGAAACAGATGAACTTTCGATATTCATTTACCGGAGGGATAGATACCCCCTTGCATACCGCATTGATAGCATGCATAGTGGTAAAATGTTCAAAATGAAAGTTTGTATTACAAAAAACTTTTGTGTAACTACTTAATTTATCCCAGCAACTGGTATATTGTTCAATGACTAATTTGGAATCGTCATGTTCTAAAAGACCGTTACTGCCGAATTGTTTCCAATAAATAGCGACACTGGGATATTTAAGATATGGGGTCAGCCATTCTGAAATTGAAAAGGCATGAAGCGGACATATAAATTCATCAAGATCAATAAATCCTATCCATTGCGTATCATTTTTATGTTTTTCGTAGCAATCTTTATAAGCAGCCATCTGTGCATGTGGCTGCGGCCAGTCAATCAGATCGATCATCCCCTTGGCTATATAGGGCTGTAAAACGGTTTTATAATCGTCCGTCGAATTGTTATTATAAAGATAAAAATGATCGACGCCAACCACTATATGGTAATCGAGCCATTCTTTCAGAAACCGAGCTTCGTTTTTGAAAATTCCACAAACACAAACTTTATATTTGAGAACCCGTTTCTTGCGTAATCTGATATGGACGAGAATACTAGCTATACATGAATAAATAATCGCTAAAACATATCGAGATATATTGTTTTTAAGGATAGTTTGTTTACGAGGATGTTCTATGAAAAAGCCCCTTCGCACATAAGTCAAGTTCGAATCCATATTCTCGTTATTGTTAAATTGTGCGATGCACTCTGTTTTTCATATTTAGAATACCTATTACGCACCGATACATCCCGTATTGCACCCGGATGGGGAATTTTCTAAACATCGCGACCAGTAGGGTCGAACGGTCGCAATATTTTATCTGGACACGATATTGCGGGGCATGATTCCACCGCGCATATTTCCCAATAAAGGCTAATTTGTCTCTATATGTCAGCCGTTGCGATCGAATCACGGAAATACTCCATAAAAAAATGATACGATATAGATATTGGACACAATACGGAAAAATATCCCGCATTCCCAATTGAGACAAATACTGTTTGATCGTATCGAGAGTCTCCTCATATTGCAACGCCGTTTTTACATCAAAACCTTTGACTTGCCTGCCCATGGTAGATGAATCGTGAATGCGATACCTGTATGTTTTCTGCGAACAAAGAATACAATTTGCCGAAGAACATAGAACCTGCAAAGAGAACCAATCATCCTCGTTTACATGATGCGGGATACAGGAAATGGAATGAGCCCTTAACCAGCTCACCCGATATAGTCTGTTCCATACATAAACGGGAATAGGACGGCTCGCCACGTGCTGGTATTCCCATATCGCACAGCTGCCTGTCAAGTGGATATCCGGAAAAACATACTCTGCCCGGATTCGATCATTGTAGACACTTACGAACGAAGCCATACAGAAATCGGCAGCTGTTCCTTTGATTTGATGATAAAGCGTTTCTATACAATCGGGAGTCACCTCGTCATCCCCGTCCATATAATACAAATATTTTCCCTGAGCCTGTTCAATGGCTGTATTGCGTGTAGCCCCTGTCCCGCGATTGACTTTATGGTCGATAATTCTCACATCCGCGCCTCTGCGGTGGGTCCGAGCGATCTGTCGGACGATCTTCATACTGTCGTCGCCTCCCTTATCGTCGATAATCAATATTTCGATACTTTCAAACGTTTGATTCAGAACGGAAAGTAAAGATCTTTCTATATAGGAATGAACGTTATAGACAGGTATGGCGACGGTTACTTCATAAGGTTTTGTCATTGGCGTCTGATTTATGTCGTATGTACTTATACAAGAGATTGAACTCCTCAAACTTCATCGTTATGGCGATGACGCAATACAGTAAAATACCCACAACCCCACCCAATAATAACTGTAAAAAAGGCTGTCGGACCAATGAGATTGTCAGGTACATTCCTGTGCCCATGATCACCGAAAGCAGCAGGATTGGAAAAATATTTTTGATTTGTTTAATATAGCTGGTCGAAATAACTTTTTTTGCATAATGTATAATGACGGCCATATCGCAAAAACTATATAGCACCAACCCCCAGCAGAGAATTTTCAGCCCCCAAGGAATGGTCGCAATCAGAATTCCGACAGCTACCATTTTTTTTACAATTTCCGCCTTTAAAAAATAATCGGAACGCCCTTTTACATTCAGAATATTGTTATTGATCGCCATGATTGGAAACCACACATACGCTATGCATAGTATTTGCAGTAAAGGAACGGATTCCAACCATTTATCGGAAAGGAACAACCGGATGAATGGTTCCGATAAGACGCAGAGTCCTGTCATCAGAGGAAAAATCACAAAAGATGATATACGTATATATTGAATAAAAGTAGCGTTTAACCTTTCGTCATCATCCTGCAATTGGCACTGAATTGGATAAATTGCACGTGTAAGAATTGACGTGATATTGATAGAAGGAAACTGAGCAAATGTGCTGGCCCTGTTATAATACCCTAAATCCATAGCCGAGAACTTTCTCCCGATCACCAAGTTGTACAGATTCACGTATATCGTGTGTAACAAGCCGGATAGTAATAGTTTGGATCCAAAGGCGAACAATGTACGAAACGATTGCCATGAATAACGAAAAGCTGGAGTCCATTTGGCAAATATCCAAAGCAAAAAAGTATTGATAAAATTGCTCGCAATGGCTTGTATTACCAATGCCCATACACCATATCCGTAATATGCGAAGGCAATCCCTACCCCACCGCTTAAAATGACAGCAATTAAAGAAGCTTTGGCCTGTGTTTTAAAATCCAGTTTGATGATTAAAATTGCGCGTTGCACTATGGAAAAAGCTGAAATAATGATATTTAGGCCTATCCATCGTGTAACTGTCGTCAGTAATGGTTCTTTATAGAAGTCGGCAATGAATGGGGCCGCACCATACAACATGCCGTATACGATAATTGAAACGGCGATATTGAAATAAAAAACAGTCGAATTATCCGTCTCGGTACGTCCCTGTTTTTGAATTAATGCATTGGAAAACCCACTGTCAATAAAAGTTTGGGCTATGGCCAAGAATATACTCAGCATGGCTATCAATCCGTATTCGGACGGAGTCACCAGCCTGGCTATTACGATACTTAAGATAAATTGAATTCCTTGAACGGAAAACCGTTCAATAGAACTCCACATGACACTTTTAACCGCTTTCGTTTTTAATGATTCGCCGGTCATCAATAAATGATACTTTTGAAATAATCAATAGTCCTGTCGAGTCCTTTATCGAGTTTCACGTTAGGTTTCCATCCGTTTAGTTTTTGAGTTGCGAGTGAGATGTCTGGTTTCCGCTGCTTTGGGTCGTCGCTTGGCAGTGGATTGAAAACGATCTCGGATTTCGAGCCGGTCAGCCGGATGACCCTCTCGGC
>ERZ791654.1025-NODE-1025-length-12198-cov-1.763403_pt1 | contig 12198 bp, 10 predicted proteins | sample MGYA00509960_ERZ791654 | MGnify/ENA primary metagenome ERZ791654 (study PRJEB30046, sample SAMN00715198) | human gut metagenome | study: EMG produced TPA metagenomics assembly of the A metagenome-wide association study of gut microbiota in type 2... | reverse complement strand
GGAGCAATATGCGTATAACGCAATAAGTGAAGAAATATCTCCGTTCAATAATTTTTATACAATGAAGAAAAGCGACACAAAGGAAGACAGATATACATATTTCAATTCGCAGGCAATTATCCGTGACAAAACAGCCTACGCTTACTTAAAAGGCTACGGCGGCGTTATGATATTCAGTCAGTACTGCGATTTGCCGTCAGACGATGAACGCTCGCTGACAAAGGCAATATCAGATTACTTACAGGAGGTAACAAAATGAAAAAGCTTACAAAGTTTTTAACATCTGCAAGCATAGGCATTTCTATGTCTTCGGTCATTTTTTTAATTAAAGATTATGTGTATGACGCCGCAATGAAGGAACATGAAATATTTACTATTTTGATTGCCTTATTTGTACCTCTTTTTGCAGTCGGTACTTTGCTTTCTGTTTTACTGCCGAAAAAATTTGACAGGCAAAAGCTTCTTACATTAGGACTTTTGTTTTCGGGCATTTTTATAATATTGCTTACATACTTGAATATCTATCATCTGCAAATGCTTATGCCTTTAATGAAAACAAATTCAATAACCTTAGCTGTTATGTGGATAGCAAGAATTATGGGCGGTTTAACGGGACTGTTTATCGGTCTGTCGTTTGGTGCAACGGTAAAAAACGGTGTGATTCATTATATATTGCTTGTACTTTTTGCCGCAGGTATTTTTGCTTTAAGCAGATTTATGCCCGCACTTATCAGCTATGAGCCCATACTGTATACCGCAGGTGCATTGTCGCTTGCTTGTGCTTTATTAAATTCATATATAGAAACGGAGAGAAAGAAAAAATGAGTAAAACAATTAACGGTCTGATTATAGGTATAAGTGTATTTTTAGTTATCGTTTTAATCATCGTATCAATATTGATGTTTCCTTTGAAAGGAAAAACATACGATTACGACTATTGGTACAGAGACAAACCTTATGATATAAATGATACGATTGTTCTTGAAAAGGAAGAAAATAAGGATTTCAAAATTCTTGTTATTACCGACTTGCAATTTAATGATGCTTTAGATTTGTGCGGAAAAGCCGATAATGTATACGAAACGGTTGGTACGCTTGTTACAAAGCAAAAGCCCGATTTAATAGTTATCACAGGAGATTTGGTTTGGGCAAAATTCACTAAATTTTCTGTGATTAAGGCAATTAATAAAATAGACAGCTACGGTATTCCATGGGCACCGATTAACGGCAATCACGACGGTGAGGGAAATGTTGATTTAGCATGGATAGCAAATAAATACGAAGAAGCAGAAAATTGTTTGTTTAAGCAGGGTCCCGATAATATCGGTGGAATCGGAAATTACATAATAAATATCAGAGAAAATGATAAAATCGTGCAGAGTCTTATTATGATGGATACGCATGCAAGCCGTTACTACGATAAGGACGATGAGGACAGACATTATGACTTTATCTATGACAGCCAGATTGAATGGTATAAATGGGCGATAAACGGAATTAATGAATATAACAAAACAAAAACAGACTCTATGTTATTTATACATATTCCACTTCCTGAATTCAAAATCGCTTATGATTTATGGCAGCAAGAAGGTGGTGCAGAAGGTGAAAACTTCGGCGTTAAGGGTGAAGAAGAATGCCCGTCATATATAAATACAGGTATGTTCAATGTGATTAAGGAGCTTGACAGCACAAAATATGTATTTGCCGGTCACGACCATTTGAATAATTACAGCGTGATGTATGATGGAATAAGACTGACTTATGCAATGAAAACAGGTGACAGATGTTCTCAGACACCCGGTCAAAACGGCGGTACACTTATAACAATGGGTGATGAAACAACAGTGGAGCATATATATGTTGAAAATTAAGAATAAAAAAATAATGAAAATTGTTTCAAGAACAATTTCAGTAATACTAAATATTAAAAAGGATATAGAAAAACAATGAAAAAAACACATTTAATTATATTGTCTTTATTTTTGACATCGGCAATAATAATTACGGCAGCAGTAATTACTTATAAGGCTCTCACCGTTCCTAAAAGTAAGAAATATGTTGTTGAAACCATAGAAGCAAATTCAAAAGACTATATAAAAGTCGGCATTATATCAGATGCTCAGCTTCCACAGGAAGAAAAAAATCTTTACGGTTGGGATTATGCTACTGTTATGAATGGTGCAGATCATCTTATAAAAGCATTAAAATACTACAAAAGTCAAAATGTCGATATGATAGTATTTAACGGAGATATGACAAATGCCACAGGAGATTATGCATCTTACAGTGCTTACAATAAGATTTTGGATTATATTTATGGTGAGGACAGAGCAGAAGCACCGCACATTATTTATCCTATGGGTAATCATGAATTTTACGGTGGCAACCAGGAACACAATTTTTACAAGTCAACCGGTCTTCCTCTCAACACAAGAACGATTGTTAACGGCTATAGCTTTATATCCATTTCTAATTCAAAACTTGAAAAAGGAGATGAAGAGCTTGCCGAAAGCAACGATACACTTGCAGATGGAACATATAATGAGAAAAGAATAGAATTTTTAAAAGAACAACTTGCCGCCGCAAATACAGAAGATCCAAACAAGCCTATTTTTGTTTTTCTCCATATGCCCATCAGCAATATTGTGAATGGCGGACATTGGGCAACACCGCAATATGAAGAAATATATAATATTTTAAAAGAATATCCGCAGGCGGTTGTATTTACAGGACATTCTCATTACTGTATGAGCGATGAAAGAGCGATTATGCAAAAAGATTTTACCGTTATCAATACGGGAACAACAAGCTATTTCGATTTTGACTGGTTTGATAATGAAGATGAAAATGAAGCAAACGACTTTCCGGCGGATATTTCACAAAAAAATCTTGTCTTTCAAAGTCAGGGACTACTTGATAAAAAGGATTATATGGTAAATCCTCAGCTTATCGGTATTTACAAACCCGAAGATGTACCTGACAGAAATAATGTGAATAACGGATATTTGATGTATGTCGATACGCAAAGCAATTCGTTCACATTGAAAAAAGTAAACTTAAATACCGGAATTGAATTCGGCGAAGAATTTATAATGCGTTCTTTTGACAAAAGTTCATATACAAGAACTGTCGAAAAATTAGGAAGCGGCATTGCTCCGACCTTCTGACGCTGAAATTTCTGCTGAAAGCACATTAGATGGTGCTGTAGTAAGCTTTAATTGTGCTTGTCAAAATGTTCCGATAAAATATTATATTTATGAAATTGAAAATGAAATCGGTCAAAAAACTTATGTGCGTTTTTTCGGAAAGAATTATATTCTGGGAAATGATATAATGTATACCGAACAGAATAAAATAAGAGGCTTGGAGAAAGGTAAATACTTTTTGCATGTGTATGCAGTAAATTCGTTTAATAAGGTCAGCGATGAATATTTAACGACAGAATTTGCGGTGAAGTAAATATCTTTATTACAGTTAAAACAGAGGAAGTTCTATGAAAAAGAAAATTATAATTTCAGCAGTGTCCGTCGGTTTGGCTCTTGCCGTAATCGGAGTATCGGTGGGTACATATATGTCATACATAAAAAAATATGTTCCCATTGCTCCTCCTTCGGCACTTGCTTGCACAAAATCGGACAGTCAGAAAGAACTTATTAAAAATGCGGATTTCTATGTATCTGTAAACGGTGATGACAACGGCGACGGAACACTTGAAAAGCCGTTTCAGACAATTCAAAGAGCACAGCAGGCTGTTCGTGAAGCTATTGCAAATTCGAATGAAAGAAAATCATCAATTACCGTTGCAATAATGGCGGGCACATATTACGAAACGGGTATTGCGTTTGATGAAAAAGATTCTTCAAAAAGCACATCTGTTACCTACACTTCCTACGGTGACGGTGAGGTTATCCTCTGCGGCGGCAAAATTTTAACTCCTGCCGATTTTTCCTCTGTTGACAGCGAAACCGCAAAAAGGCTCAGCAGTCAGGCAGCGGATAAGGTTAAGATGCTTGATTTGAAAAAATACGGTCTTACAAAATCGGATTACGGTAAAATCAACCGAAGAGTATTATGACGATGCGGCAACTGAAAATCCTTGTGAATTATTCTTTAACGATAAAAGGATGACGGTTGCACGCTATCCTAACGATTCATATATAACCGTTGGCAAGGTCAGCGACATCGGCGACTGCTATGAGCCGAACGCTCCCGCACCTACCGATGAATCGTGGCTTGAAAGGCGCAACCAAAGAGGCGGCAGATTTGCCCTTGACAAGGATACCTACTCAAGAGTCAAAAGCTGGCAAAATACCGATGATTTGTGGGCGTTCGGTTACTTTTACTGGGATTGGGCAGATATGTCTACCCCGATAAAAAGTATAAATGACGATAAGACAATAACTACCGAGTATTGCAGTAAATACGGCTTTAAGGAGGGCGGATATTATTATTTCTTCAATGTTCTTGAAGAACTTGATGCACCGGGCGAATATTACATAGACCGTGATAACGGTATATTGTATTTTTACCCTCCTGATGAAAATGAGAACAGCAAAATTATGCTTTCAACAAGCAATGAAAATATAATCAGTATCACGGAAAAAGCGTCCAATATTACCGTTGACGGTCTTACCTTGCAGGGCACAAGAACCGATGCACTTACCATTGCAGGCGAGAAATGCAAAATCATAAACTGCACGGTTAAAAATGCGGCGGATTGCGGAATCAATGTCAGCGGCAAAAATAATCTTGTGGAAAACTGCGAGGTTACTTTTATCGGAAAAGATGCGGTTGTGCTTTCGGGCGGCAGTGCAGAGGGCTTTGTCTATGGCAACAACACCGTCACCAACAACAGCCTGCACGATTACGGCGAAATTCAGAAAACATATATTTCAGGTGTGAATTTAAGCGGTATCGGCAACACCGTTTCCCATAATGAAATATATAATGCGCCGCATATGGGCGTTTTCTATACAGGCAATGAAAATGTAGTGGAATACAATTACATACACGATGTGGTTTTACAATCCTCAGATGCAGGTGCGATTTATACGGGCTACAGCTACAGTACCTACGGCAATGTTGTCCGCTATAACTGTATCAGCAATATCGGCTCGGGCACTTTTACACCAAGCGGCATTTATTTTGATGACAATTCCTCAGGACAGACAGCCTACGGAAATGTGCTTATCAATATTCCCGGTTATGCTTTCCTTATCGGAGGCGGCAGAGATAATATGATTGAAAACAATCTAGTTATCAATGCAGGAAAGCAGATACTCTATGATGACCGTGCGTATGACGGTTATCACAATGACGGCTGGTATGCAAAAAACTGTAAAACGCCTGACAGCCGTTTGTGGCAGCTTATGAATGAGGGAAAGGGGGTTAACGCTTCAATCGGCAATAAGTATGACGGCATTGAGCGTATGCATCAGGATTATGCAAGAGAAGAGGACGAGGGCTTTGCAGTTAATCCGTCAGGCTCATCTGTTCAAAATAACATCATAATTTCAAGGAAAAACAAGGTCGGCGAAATCGCAAAGGCAGTCAAAAAATATTCTGTTGTTGAAAACAATCAGACCTTTACCTTAAACGGTGCAAAAAGCGCCTTTGAGGATTATGGAAACGGCGATTACAGAATCAAAGCAGACAGTAAAATTTCAAAAAAATGTCCCGATTTCAAGGAAATTCCTTTTGATGAAATTGGCAGAAAATAAACGGAGGCAAGAAAAATGTATTTTGAAAATATTGAAAAAATTAAATATGAGGGTGTAAATTCAAAAAATCCGCTGTCGTTTAAATATTATGATGCGGACAAAATGGTTGCAGGCAAAACTATGCGCGAGCACTTAAAATTTGCTATGAGTTATTGGCATACAATGTGTGCCGACGGAACAGATATGTTCGGCAGAGGAACAATCGACAAATCCTTCGGTGGAAAAACGCCTATGGAGATTTATGAACATAAAGTTTACGCCGCGTTTGAGCTTATGGAAAAGCTGGGCATGCAATACTTTTGCTTTCACGACCGCGATATTGCCCCCGAGGGTGCAACCTTAAAAGAAACAAATGATAATCTTGATAAAATCGTTCCGATTATCAAATCGGAAATGGAAAGAACGGGCATAAAACTTCTTTGGGGCACGGCAAACTGCTTTAATAATCCAAGATATATGTGCGGTGCAGGCACTGCTCCGAGCGCCGATGTTTTTGCATATGCAGCGGCACAAATAAAAAAAGCCCTTGAAATCACCGTAGAACTGGGCGGTCAGGGCTATGTGTTCTGGGGCGGCAGAGAGGGCTATGATACGCTTCTGAATACCGATATGGCAAAAGAGCAGGACAATATGGCTTATCTTATGCGCATGGCTGTGGATTACGGCAGAAGCATTGGCTTTACAGGTGATTTTTACATTGAACCGAAGCCGAAAGAGCCTACAAAGCATCAGTATGATTTTGATGTTTCAACCGTGCTTGCGTTCTTGCGTAAATACGGGTTGGATAAAGATTTTAAGATGAATATTGAAGCCAACCACGCAACGCTTGCAGGACACACTTTTCAACACGAATTGAGAGTTGCAAGAGATAACGGCGTTTTCGGTTCAATAGACGCCAATAAAGGCGATATGCTTTTGGGCTGGGACACCGACCAATTTCCTACGGATTTATACAGCACAACATTGTGTATGTACGAGGTTTTGAAAAACGGTGGTTTTACCAACGGCGGACTTAATTTTGATGCAAAGGCAAGACGAGCAAGCAATACATACGAGGATGTTTTCCTTTCCTATATTGCAGGTATGGACGCTTTCGCTTACGGTCTTATCGTTGCCGATAAAATCATTTCAGACGGCGTTATGGATAGTTTTGTCGAAAACAGCTACAGCTCATACACCGAGGGCATCGGCAAAAAAATTGCCGACCGACAAACCTCCCTTGCAGAGCTTGAGGAGTATACGCTTAGAAACGGCGAGCCGACAGCAGAAAGCGGAAAACAGGAATATCTTGAAGCACTTGTTAATAGGTATATTATTTTGGCAGGTAAGGATTTATGAGTTATTTTATCGGAATTGATGTTGGTACATCTGCAACAAAATCCGTACTGTTTGACGAAACGGGGAAAATTGTTTTTTCAAACAGCAGTGAGTACGAGCTGATTCAGCCTCACAATGGTTGGGCGCAGCAACGACCTAATGATTGGAAAAATGCTACCCTTAAAACCTTGAAAAGCATTGCCCAAAAGGTTAATTCCGATGAAATCAAGGGCATTGGTGTTTCGGGTCAAATGCACGGTCTTGTTGTGCTTGATGAAAATAATGATGTTTTATATGACAGCATTATTTGGTGCGACCAAAGAACAGAAAAAGAGGTAATTCAAATTATTGATACTATCGGCAAGGAAAGATATATTGACCTGACCTTAAACGCTCCGAACACCTCCTTTACATTAAGTAAGCTGTTGTGGTTGAAGAATAATGAGCCTGATATTTTTTCAAAAATACGAAAGGTGCTTTTGCCAAAGGATTACATAAATTTTTGCTTAACCGGTAATTTTTCAACCGATGTTTCGGACGCAAGCGGAACAGGATATTTTGATGTTAAAAACAGAAAATGGAGTAAAGAAATTCTTGCCGCATTCAATATTGGCAAAGAATTGTTGCCGCAGGTTTATGAAAGCTCACAGGTTGTTGGAAATATAACCGAAGATATTGCAATGCAAATTGGTTTATCAACAAATACAATTGTTGTTGCAGGAGCAGGAGACCAAGCGGCTGCCGCAGTGGGAAATGGTGTTGTTAAACCGGGATGCACAAGTATTTCGCTTGGAACAAGCGGTGTTGTGTTCACAGCAGTTGACAAGCCTTGATATGATAAATTCGGAAGAACTCACACCTTTTGCCATGCTGTTGAGGATATGTGGCACATTATGGGCGTAACGCAGGGCTGTGGTTTGTCGGTGAATTGGTTTAGAAAGAACTTTGCACAGGCGTACAGTTATGCCGAGCTTGATGAAAACGCAAAGGAAATCACAAGTGACGGAATAATCTATTTGCCTTATTTAATGGGAGAAAGAACACCTCATCTTGATCCTAATTGCAGAGGCTCTTTTACGGGCATTTCAGTTAATCATAACTGTTTCAATTTTTACAGAGCCGTGCTTGAAGGTGTTTGCTTCAGCCTTAAAGATTGCTGTGAGGTCATTTGTGAATCGGGCATTGATTTGAATATGGTAAAGGTAGCCGGAGGCGGTGCAAAAAGCCGATTGTGGCTGCAAATTCTTGCCGACATTACAACGAATAATCTATATTCATCTCAATGTGTAGAAAGCGGAGCGTTAGGCGTTGCTATTCTTGCAAGTGTAGGAAGCGGTTATTATAATTTAGTTACCGAAGCAAGTGAAAAAATGACTGTTTGCGATTTGACAGTAACAGAGTTTAATGCTGAAAAAATTGATTATTATAATTCAATCTATAAAATATATAAAAGTCTTTATTGTGCAATAAAATCGGCACAGAAGTGAAAAAATGAAAAAGAGAGTCAGGTTGTGATGCAAATTCTTTGATTGCAGACCCGATGTTTACCAATTCTGAAAGTAATGATTTCTCTTTCAAAGAAAATTCGCCTGCCTATAAGTTGAGAATAAGCGAGATTGATACGAACAGCATCGGAGTTCAGAGTAACCGGTATTATTAAGGAGAAATATTATGGAAGTCGCATACAGAAAACAGCTTGATGAATATTTAGAAAAAATCGATTCCATTATAGAAAACGGCAGGTACAAGGATAATTGGGAAAGCCTTTCGGCATACCCTGTACCTACTTGGTACAAAAACGCTAAATTCGGTGTGTTTCTTCATTGGGGCGTTTACAGTGTTCCGGCATATTACAGCGAGTGGTATCCAAGACTTATGTATTACAAGGGCAACCCTGTTTATTGGCATCATAAAAAGAAATACGGCAAGGATTTTAATTACCGTGATTTTGTGCCAATGTTTAAGGCAGAAAAATTTGATGCAGAAAAATGGGTCAGCATTTTGAAAAGTGCTGGTGCAAAATACATTATGCCTGTGGGAGAACACCATGACGGATATAAAATGTATGACAGCGATTTATCTCAATGGACCTCCGTTAAACAAGCACCACATTGCGATATCTTGGGAGAATTAAAAAAAGAATGTGACAAACAAGGCGTTACATTTGCTACATCAAGTCACCGTGCAGAGCATTTTTGGTTTTTGAACGGCGGTAGGACTGTGGGCTATGATAACGAAGTGCTTGATGAAAAATATCGTGATTTTTACGGACCTGCACATAACATTCATAAAATCAACAATTTGCATAATCTTCTCAAGCAGGAGCATGGAATAACTCCTACAAAGGAATGGCTTGAGGATTGGCTTGTTAATTCCTGCGAATTGATTGATAAGTATCATCCCGAAACACTTTTCTTTGATTGGTGGGTAATGAACTATGCTTTCAGACCTTATATGAAAAAATTTCTTGCCTATTACTACAATCGGTCGGTGGAATGGGACAAAGAGGTTTGCGTTCAGTATAAGTCTGACGCTATTATGTATAATGTGGGTATTTTTGATCGTGAAAGAGGTCAACTTGCTGCAACTTCACCGTATATCTGGCAAAGCGAAACATCTACTGCCTATAATTCGTGGAGCTACTGTACGACAAACAAATTCAAAACAGCAGGTAAAATTGCAGGAACATTTGTTGATGTTATCAGTAAAAACGGTAACTTTGTTTTGAATTTGGGTCCAAAGGCAGACGGAACTTTTTGTGAAGAAGAAATGCAAATATTGGAAAAGTTGAGTGACTGGACTGCCAAAAACAAGGAAGCAATATGGGGAACTCAACCTTATAAGGTTTTTGGAGAAGGGAAAAAACACGGTAACGGCTCATTTAACGAAAAATATAATTACTCTCGTAAGGATTATCGCTTTACATACAAAACGGGTAGCATTTACATATTTGTATTAAAGCCCGACAGAACAACATTTAAGATTAAATCGTTAAAATACAGCGGAGATATGTTTGCTGCCGATATTAAAAATGTTGAGGTTTTAGGCTATAATCAAAATCTGCATTATGAAAGAAATAACAGATTCTTAAAAATAGAACTTGACAGTCCTATTGAAACAGATATGCCTTTATGTTTTAAGGTTTCAATTGATTGATGAGGTGTAAAATAAAAAGCGAATAAGTAAAGCGATTATTTGCTTGATGTTGGGTTTGAAATTGATTGCAGTGGGTATTTTGAAAGGCGGTGTGATTTATTTACCGTCATATATGACATTTTGTCTATAAAAAACTGTGGATTTGCTATTTATTCTTTGACCATTTATTGACCACTTACGAACGGAAAACGGGATAAAAACACAGCGCTAAATTAAAAAGCAGTCATTTCAAGGTATAAAATAAATGGCTGTTTTTCGTTAGTTTGGGTGTATTTCATATTTTTTCATCTGTTTCGTAATGCGCAGGTCGTCGGTTCGAGTCCGACTATCAGCTCCAAAAACCTGCGTAAACACGGCGTTTTCGCAGGTTTTTTCTTTTTCAGAAATGCATTTCAAAATTCATTACGCAATAAAAAATCTCACTCTTTTTTACGGAGTGAGATTTTGTTTGTTTATTCGATTTTTCGCTCTAGATCATCTATTGACCATTTATGAATTTGCCACATTTCCGCCGATCAAATTTCCCATAGTGCTTGCAACATTTTCTTGCATGGAATCCGTTACATGCATATAGGTGTTCATTGTAAATCCTGCGTCTGTGTGACCTAACATATGCGATACTGTTTTAATGTCCATTCCTTGTTCAAGGGATAAGGTAGCAAAGCTGTGTCGTAAATCGTGAAAGCGTATTCTCGGCACACCTGCTCTGTCCTGTATTCTGTGTAATCTTCTTGTTACAGCTGAAGTATCTTTAATTCCGCCTGTCACAGATGACGGGAATATGTATTTCGATTTCGGTATTTGATTTGCTTTTAACTCACTTAATAACCGAATACACTCATCACATAATCTTATCGTTCTGATAGAGCTTTTTGTTTTCGGTGTGTTGATTTTTACCTCACCTTTGATTTTTTGTACCGCCTTGTTTACTGTTATCGTTTTGTTTTCAAGGCTTAAATCATCCCATTCCAACGCACAGATTTCGCCTAATCTCATACCCGTTGTCAGTTCAAGATAGTAGAATTCATAGCAACCCGAACGCTTGGCTTCTTCAAGAAATGCTGTTAATTCTTCTTTCTTCAGCGTTTTCATTTCAGGCTTTGTGCAGTTCGGCAACTTCACTTTTGATATGGGATTCTTTGGAATTAAATCTTCATCCACCGCTTTTTGTAGGCAAGAACTTAGTGTTCTCTCTATCCCTTTTACCGAGTAATATGCCAATCCGTTACCATGTTTCTCTCTGCCTCGTTGCCTGCCGTCACTGAATAATCCTACCAAGAATTGCTGACAGTTTACGGTGGATAACTCGCTTAATTTCATATCACCCAACGCAGGTAAGATATTGGTTTTGAACCTTTGCTCGTAACCGTTTACGGTATAGTCCTTGATCACATTTTTGCAAAATGTGTTTATCCATATTTCGTACCATTCATTAAGCGTGGGATCAGAATCGGTCAAGTAAGTATGAGAAGATAACACAGACTGTTCTTTCAGATATTCTTCTTTGGCTTTGTTTAGCTTTTCTTGACATTCGGATTTGGTTTTTGCGGTAACACTTTTTCGTTTTGTCTTGCCGTTTTCATCTTTTCCGATGTTAAACCAACCTTCCCATCTTCCGTCTTTTCTTTTGCGAAGTGTTCCTTCGCCTTTTGTTCTTCTTGCCATTCTATAGTCTCCTTTCTGCTTTTGGCAACTCAAACATTACCACAAGCTTTTTTCAATAGCCAGATAATTATCTTTTAGATTTTTCATCAATCCATTCCTTGAGCTGTTCTTTTGGAATGGATTTTCTTCTGCCCAACTGAACAACAGGGAACGATTTATCTTTTTCAATCAGTTTATACAAACTGACATTAGATATGCCAAGCACCTCTGCCGCTTGATTGACTGAAAGCATTACGGGCATTTCGTCAAAGTTTTTATACACTTTATCACCTCCGTTTCTTTGCTCACAGGCTCGCACAAATCGCCTGTAAGCCGTTTTTAGTTTTAGTCCGACGAT
>ERZ791654.1023-NODE-1023-length-12209-cov-2.395179_pt1 | contig 12209 bp, 8 predicted proteins | sample MGYA00509960_ERZ791654 | MGnify/ENA primary metagenome ERZ791654 (study PRJEB30046, sample SAMN00715198) | human gut metagenome | study: EMG produced TPA metagenomics assembly of the A metagenome-wide association study of gut microbiota in type 2... | reverse complement strand
TCCCGTTGCGCTGCATCTGGATCATGGCTCTTTTGAAGGCTGCTACAAGTGCATCGAAGCTGGTTTCTCTTCCATCATGTTTGATGGTTCTCACTATCCTATCGCTGAGAATGTAGAGAAGACCACTGAGCTGGTTAAGGCTGCTCACAGCAAGGGACTTTCTATCGAGGCAGAAGTTGGTTCCATCGGTGGTGAGGAAGACGGCGTTATCGGTATGGGCGAGTGCGCTGATCCTAAGGAGTGTAAGTCTATCGCTGATCTGGGTGTTGACTTCCTGGCAGCAGGTATCGGTAACATTCATGGTAAATACCCCGCTAACTGGAAGGGCTTAAGCTTCGAGACTCTGGCAGCTGTACAGGAGCTGACCGGTGAGCTTCCTCTGGTTCTGCACGGTGGTACCGGTATCCCCGCAGATCAGATCAAGAAAGCAATCGACCTGGGCGTATCCAAGATCAACGTTAACACCGAGTGCCAGCTGGCATTTGCTGATGCTACCCGTAAGTACATCGAGGCTGGTAAGGATCTGGAAGGCAAGGGATTTGACCCTCGTAAGCTTCTGGCTCCCGGTGCAGAAGCTATCAAGGCTACTGTTAAGGAGAAGATGGAACTCTTCGGATCAGTTGGTAAGGCTAACGACTAATTAACAGATCTTTAACAGAACAATTAACAAATGTAACGATAAACTGTTCGACAGCTTTCGGACAAGTATCGCTCACGTAAACTTAAAGGAACCCCATCACAGCTTGTACAAGCCATGATGGGGTTCTTATTCTTACTTATTTTTCTTTTATATTATTTTTTATCTTCACTAATATAAATTTCTAAATTCTAATCTTGCTTCTCTGCCTTATCCTTTTTTCTGCTGATTGTCCACCATATAGGAACTGATATCAGCATGAAAAGTGCCGCTGCCACGCTGATCCATGCACCGACTCCGAGTCTTGCACTTGCCGCTGCATCTAGCTTTCCAAGATCTATCAATGACAGAACAAATTCAAATATCAATATTCCGCCAACAACTATAGATATAACAAGGTCTGCTATATAACAGCCTGCCTTGTTGATAAATGCACAGATCACGTCTGCTATGATAACTACCGCCGCAACAAGCATTGACAGTACATTTATCCCAAACACTCCAACTATACTTCTGGCATCTGTCCCCATATAAGCATAAGGAATAAATACTGATACAACAGCCATGATAATGCCGATCAGGTTTAACATATTAGGTACATGTGTGGATCCCTTCTTAACATCATCAGGTATGTTCTGCCTGTTCTCATATCCCATATAACCCATAGGGTTGTTGTATGGCGTTGGCTGTACCGGCTGGCCGTACTGCGACTGTGGCTGGTATGGCTGCTGGGTTGGCTGGCCATACTGCGGCATCTGCTGGTATGGTGTCTGCATTGGCTGTGCTCCCTGGCTATACTGTGACTGTGACTGTGGCTGATATGGCTGCTGGGCTGGCTGACCGTACTGCGGCATCTGCTGCACCGGCTGGCCATACTGTGGCATATGCTGATACAGTGACTGAGCTGGCTGTGCTACCTGACTATATGGTGCTTGAACTGACTGCACACCCTGACCATTCTGTGCCTGACTATTCTCAGCCATCATAGCCTTTTCCTGCTCCAGATTCTGCTCAGAAGTCGACCCGCCATCAACTCTGTCAATATCTTCTACTCTATTCTGTTCATCCATGTTCGTCATCTACCTCCGATGTAATTATTCTACACATCCCTTACATATCGAGATACCTCTTCAGATACTGTCCTGTATAGGACTGAGGTATCTTCGCAACTTCCTCAGGAGTTCCTCTGGCAATGACCGTTCCACCGCCAGCACCTCCTTCAGGTCCCATGTCAATAATATAATCTGCGGTCTTGATAACGTCAAGATTATGTTCGATAACCACAACTGTGTTGCCGCCCTCGCTGAGCCTTCTGAGTATATCCACAAGTCTGTGCACATCAGCAAAATGAAGTCCCGTGGTTGGCTCATCAAGCACATATATCGTCTTTCCTGTTCCTCGTCTCGAAAGCTCTGTTGCAAGCTTGATTCTCTGTGCCTCACCACCTGAAAGCTCAGTTGATGGCTGTCCAAGCTTGACGTAAGACAAGCCAACCTCGTTGAGAGTCTCAATCTTTCTTCTTATACTTGGCACATTTTCAAAGAAATCAACTGCATCCTCAATAGTCATGTCAAGAACATCATATATGCTCTTATCCTTGTATTTTACTTCAAGAGTTTCTCTGTTGTAACGCTTACCCTCGCAGACTTCACAAGGAACATACACATCCGGCAAGAAATGCATCTCTATCTTAATAATACCGTCACCGGAGCATGCCTCACATCTTCCGCCTTTAACATTAAAGCTGAATCTGCCCTTCGTATATCCTCGCTCCTTGGCATCCTTAGTCGTTGCAAACAGGTCTCTTATCATGTCAAATACACCTGTATAGGTTGCCGGATTAGACCTTGGTGTTCGTCCAATTGGTGACTGGTCAATATTAATGACCTTATCAAGCTGCTCTATTCCGTCAATTCCATCATGGTCGCCTGCAATACATCTCGCCCTGTTAAGCGACTTTGCAAGGTGCTTGTAAAGAATCTCATTAACAAGTGAACTCTTGCCTGAGCCTGACACACCGGTTACGCATGTGACTACTCCAAGCGGAATATCTACATCAATATTCTTAAGATTATTCTCCCTTGCGCCTCTTACCTTAATCCAGCCAGCAGGCTTTCTGCGCTCTGCCGGTACAGGTATCCTGATTCTTCCTGACAGATATGCACCTGTAAGTGAGTCCTTGCACGCCATAATGTCCGCAGCAGTTCCTGTTGCGACAACTTCTCCACCATTTCTTCCTGCACCCGGTCCGATATCCACAATATAATCGGCTGCAAACATAGTATCCTCATCATGTTCAACAACAATAACGGAGTTACCAAGGTCGCGCAAATGTGTCAAAGTTCCCAGCAGCTTGTCATTATCCCTCTGATGGAGTCCGATACTTGGCTCATCAAGAATGTAAGCAACACCTACAAGTCCTGAACCAATCTGTGTAGCAAGCCTGATTCTCTGCGCTTCACCGCCTGACAGAGTTCCTGTAGCACGTGAAAGTGCCAGATAATCAAGACCTACATCTACAAGGAACTTAATTCTCGCCTTGATTTCCTTAAGAATCTCTGCACCAATAAACAGCTGTCTCTCTGAAAGCTTCATATTCTCAAGGAATTCCTGAAGCTTTATAATAGACATGTTAGTAATCTCATATATGTTCTTATCTGCAATAGTAACAGCAAGTGAAGACGGCTTAAGTCTCTGTCCGTGGCAGGCCGAACAAGGCCTGATTCTCATAAATTCCTCATACTGCTGCTTGGTATTATCAGAATATGTTTCTCTGTATCGTCTTTCCATATTCTTGATAAGGCCTTCAAATGCAACATCATATACGCCCTCCCCGCGCTGGCCTTTATATTTAACCTTTACAGAATGTCCCTTAGTACCATTAATAATAATATCCTTAATATCATCAGGATAATCCTTGAATGGTGTCTTTAATGAAAATCCATATTCCTCTGCAAGTGCATCAAGAACCGCCCTGCTGAAGCTACCCTCGTCCTTAGATGACTGCCAGCCCATTCCGACAATAGCGCCTTCATCAATGCTGAGACTCTCATCCGGTATAAGCAGCTCTGCATCAAACTTCATTGTATAACCAAGTCCGAAACAGTCCGGGCATGCGCCAAATGGATTGTTGAACGAAAAGCTTCTTGGCTCAACCTCATCAATACTTATACCACAGTCTGGGCAGGAAAAGCTCTGGCTGAAATTAAGTGTCTCACCATCAATAACATCTACCGTCATAAGACCTTCGGCAAGTTTAAGAGCTGTCTCAATAGAATCTGTAAGTCGTTTCTGTATTCCGTCTCTTACAGAAAGTCTGTCTACAACAATCTCAATATTATGCTTCTTATTCTTATCAAGCTTAATCTCATCTGTAAGCTCGTACATGCTTCCATCAGCAATAACACGCACAAATCCGCTCTTCTTTGCCTGCTCAAACAGCTTTACATGCTCACCCTTTCGTCCACGGACAACAGGTGCAAGAACCTGAATCTTAGTTCTCTCAGGAAGCGCCATAATAACATCAACCATCTGGTCAACTGTCTGTTTGTTGATTTCGCGTCCACATTTTGGACAATGCGGGATACCAATTCTTGCATAGAGAAGTCGGAAATAATCATATATTTCTGTAACAGTTCCTACTGTAGAACGCGGATTTCTGTTAGTTGACTTCTGGTCTATAGATATAGCCGGTGAAAGTCCCTCAATACTGTCAACATCAGGCTTTTCCATCTGTCCCAAGAACTGTCTTGCATATGAGGACAATGATTCCATATATCTTCTCTGACCTTCTGCATATATTGTATCAAATGCAAGACTCGACTTTCCCGAACCTGAAAGTCCTGTAAGCACAACAAGCTTGTCTCTTGGAATATCAACATCTATTCCTTTAAGATTATGCTCTCTTGCACCCTTTATCCTTATGCAGTTCTTGTAACTGCCTCTTTCTATCTCTTTCTTTAACTTACTATCAGCCATGTTTTTTTCCTTCATAAATATATTTATTAATCTCAATCATCTTGTCACGAAGCTGTGCAGCCTCCTCAAAGTTAAGCTCTGCTGCTGCCTTACGCATGTTCTTCTCAACCTGCGTCTTAACCTTCTCAAGCTCTTTGATGCTCATAGATTCATAATCAACCTTAAGCTTTCCGGAAGCATCACCCGGTTCCGCTGCCTTGCTTATACTTATCAGATCTCTTACTGCCTTCTTGATTGTCTGTGGAGTAATTCCATGCTCGTCATTATACTCCTGCTGAATCTTTCTTCTTCGTTCTGTCTCTGAAATAGCCTTTTCCATAGATTCAGTAATCTTGTCTGCATACATGATAACATGTCCCTCTGCATTTCTTGCAGCTCGACCAATCGTCTGTATAAGCGATGTCTCTGTTCTTAAGAAGCCTTCCTTATCAGCATCAAGTATTGCAACAAGGCTGATTTCAGGAATATCCAGACCTTCTCGCAACAGGTTGATTCCAACAAGAACATCAAATCCATCAAGACGCATATCTCTTATAATCTTCTGACGCTCAAGCGTATCAATATCTGCATGAAGATATTTAACCCGGATTCCTGCCTCTTTAAGATAATCAGTAAGGTCCTCCGCCATTCTCTTGGTAAGTGTAGTAACAAGCACCTTGTTCTTCTTGGCAGTTTCCTTGTTAATCTCAGATATAAGGTCATCAATCTGTCCTTCAATCGGCTTAACAGTTATCTCCGGGTCAAGAAGTCCGGTAGGTCTGATAACCTGCTCAGTTCTCATAAGCTCATGCTCTGCTTCGTATGTGCTTGGTGTTGCTGATACGAAAAGCATCTGTGAAATCTTGCTTTCAAACTCACTGAAATTAAGCGGTCTGTTGTCCTTCGCAGATGGCAGTCTGAAGCCATAATCCACAAGCGTAGTCTTTCTTGACTGGTCGCCGGCATACATGCCGCGAATCTGCGGAATAGTAATATGCGACTCATCCACAATAATAAGAAAATCATCTGGGAAATAATCCATCAGAGTATACGGAGGACACCCTGCCGGAAGTCCTGCCAGATGTCTTGAATAATTCTCTATTCCTGAACAAAAGCCTGTCTCCTGCATCATCTCTATATCAAAATTCGTTCTCTCTTCAATTCTCTGTGCCTCTAAAAGCTTATCCTCACTCTTGAAATACTTCACTCTCTCGGCAAGCTCTGCCCTGATATTCTCAATCGCAGCGTCCATCTTCTCCTTCTCAACAACATAATGTGAGTTAGGGAATATCGCAATATGTTCAAGAACGCCTTTAACTTCGCCTGTTAGGGAATCTATCTCACTTATTCTGTCCACTTCATCACCAAAGAATTCAACTCTTATGGCATCACCTGATGATGATGAAGGATACACTTCAACAACATCGCCTCTTACCCTAAAGGTTCCTCGCTTAAAATCCTGGTCGTTCCTTACATACTGGATATCAATCAGCTTTCTTATGCAATCATCCCTGTCCTTCTCCATTCCCGGACGAAGCGAAATAACCATGTTCTTATAATCAACCGGCGCACCTAATCCATATATACATGAAACCGAAGCAACGATAATAACATCATTTCTTTCAGAAAGTGCCGCTGTTGCCGAATGTCTTAATTTATCAATTTCATCATTAATAGATGAATCCTTCGCAATATAAGTGTCACTCTGAGGTACATAGGCCTCTGGCTGGTAATAATCATAATAGGAGACAAAGTACTCAACCGCATTCTCTGGAAAGAACTCCTTCATCTCCCCATACAACTGCGCTGCCAGTGTCTTATTATGGCTTATAATAAGTGTAGGTTTCTGAACATTCTGTATAATGTTCGCCATTGTAAATGTTTTACCAGAACCAGTTACACCAACTAGAGTCTCAAACTGATTGCCTTCCTCAAAGCCCTTTGTAAGTGCTTCAATAGCCTGCGGCTGGTCGCCCATCGGCTTAAAATCCGAATGTAATACAAATCTGTCCATAAAGCCCTCCCTATTTTGCGAAGCAAAATCCGAACCCCTTGGTGAGGAGAGGGATTTTGCCCTCCTTGTTTTCTGAAAGAAAATGCATTTCCCTCATTATACAATATAACAGCCAAAAAGTACAGAACAAACATTCGATTTGTCCTGTACTTTATTCCATACCTCTATATTCGTTATTCTGCCGCGCTGACACTCATTTTTCCATTGAGATATTCTACTGCTGCCTTCAACTGCACATCTTCAGTCGCATCATCCGGAAGCTCCACAATACTGTCAGGTGTCACTCCCTTGCCGTGAATATCCTGTCCCTTAGGAGTGAAATATTTGGCAATTGTATACTTAACCGCACTTCCATCAGTAAGCGGACGGATTGTCTGCACAATGCCCTTACCAAATGTCTGTGTTCCGATTATCTGTGCCTTATCATAATCCTGCATTGCACCGGCAAATATCTCAGATGCACTTGCACTATTGCCATTTACCAAAACTGCCATCGGAATATTAAGCTCATGATTATCAGAACCTGAATATTCCTGTCTCTTACCAGACTTAGTCTCTGTATACACGATAAGTCCGTTCGGAAGAATATAATCTAGCATATCAGCCACAGTCTTAAGAACTCCGCCAGGATTATTTCTTATATCAATTACAAGTCCTGTAATTCCCTGCTTCTGAAGGTCATCAACAGCCGATTTAAACTGCTCTGTTGTAACATCATCAAACTGTGAAATATAAATATAACCTATATTATTCTCAAGCACCTCTGATGAAACAGTCTTAATATCAATCTTGTCTCTTGTAACTGTGAAACTCAGCTTCTCGCCATTTCTCATAACAGTAAGGTTAACATCTGTACCCTTCTCGCCCTTAATAAGGGCAACTGCTACAGAAAGGTCCATTCCTGTAATATCCTCACCATTAACCTCTGTTACCTTATCTCCATTTCTGATACCAGCCTTATATGCCGGTGCATCCTCATATGCCTCTGATATAAGTATTGAACCGTCGTCAGTCTTCTGGCATACAGCACCAATTCCATAGAAAGAACCTGATGTTGACTCCATCATTGACTTATATTCTTCAGGCGTATAATAAACAGTATATTTATCACCATATGCAGCCAGATATGCCTTAAAAATGTTATCTGCAGCCTTTTCATCATCTACATTGTCAAAATAGAATCCATCTCCAAGCAGTGAATCCAGAGCATTCAACTTACCTTCAACCTTAGTTCCGATTCCTTCATTATCACTTGTTCCAACATCCTGGACATATATGCGTCCATCAATTCCAATATGGATATTACCACTTCTTATAAGTCCCATGAATACGCATGACAACGCCAGTATCACAACCAGTAGTGTTGCCACAACACCAATAATAACGCCTTTGCCTAAAGCATGTTTTCTCTTTCGTTCCTGTGCGGCCCCTTCCGAAGAAAAAGGTCTGTTATTATCATATTCCATTGAGTCCTCCTGTTAAGTTGAATTATTTATTTAAAATATGGCATAGGATTAACATATGAATCATTTAGCCTTACATCAAAATGCAGATGTGCGCCAAATGAATTACCCGTATTACCCATAACACCAATCTTCTGTCCCTTAGTAACCTGGGCTCCTAATGATACATTTAAACTATCAAGATGCAGGTATCTCGTATACAGTCCATTACCATGATAAATCATCACATAATTACCCGCTGTTGAGTATTTCTCGCTCTGTCTGTGTGCAATAACAACTTTACCGTCATAAGCCGCATATACAGGATCACCTGAAACGCCTGCTCTGACTGCTCCAATATCCACACCTTTATGTGGTGAAGTTCTGTCAGATGTATCTCCATATGGAGAAGTTATTCTTGTACTTGTTGTTGGCCATTTGAAAGTTCCGCCATCATATCTGTTAGACGGAGTAACTCCGCTTGCCTCCTCAGCCTTAATCTTGGCTGTTATAGAAGCAATCTCTGCATCCAGCTTCTTCTCATCAGCTTCGAGCTGTTTCTTATAAGCTACCTGATCAGCTGTATTCTTACTCAAAGCATTCAGCTGGGCAGTCTTCTCATTCTGAACAACCTCCAGTGCATCAACCTGTGCCTGAAGTGCCTCCTGACTGGCAGTCAGAGTCTCTTTATCTTCTTCAAGCTTTACTTTAGAAGATGATATAAGATTAATCGTTGACTGATATTCCTCAAGCATCTGTCTGTCATACTCTGATATCTTATTAATATACTCAAATTTATTAAGCATATCCGCCATACTCTGTGATGATAAAAGAACTTCAACATATGTATAATCATTATGCTCATACATAAACTGGATTCGCAGCTTCATAGCCTCATACTGGCTTTCCTTATCAGCCTCAGCCTGCTCAAGCTTTGCCTGTGTCTCCTCAATCTCAGCTTCAAGCTCTGCAATCTGGGTATTAATGTCATCTAATGACGCTGACAATTCTCCCATCTGTGCATCAAGACCCTGAATAAGAGATGTAAGATCTGAACTCTGTGCCTTAAGCTGAGCAATCTTGTCTTCTGTTTCTTTCTTTTTATTCTGTATATCATTCTGCTGGTTCTGGGCATTCTTCAGATCCGATTTATTATCTCCAAATGTAACCTGTGCAAAACAATACGGTATAAGCAGCATTACAATCATGAGTGCCGCTGTTATTTTCTTTATTAAATTGTTCCGAAACAGTGCTTTCTCCATACAGCCACTCCTTTACCATAATTAAAATGTTTTCTAAAAACAAACAGGGACTTCTGCATCCGTTTGCAAAAGCCCCCAAAAACTATCCGAAACTATACATCGGCATGCTTTCTTACAGCGAAGAAACTTCCTATAAGACCAATACCAATTCCAAGAATAACAGCTACTGGAATAAGTACCTCAAATACTTCTGATGCTGGCATAAATGCTAATATATTCTGTAAAACAGAGAATTTTCCAAGAACAAAATTAACAACTCCACCATAAATATATCTCAATATTGCTACCGGAATAATAGCACCTATAAGTCCTATAACGATACCTTCTACGAAGAATGGTGCATTAACAAATGCATCCGTAGCTCCTATATATTTCATGATTGATATCTCATCTTTTCGTACTGTAATACCAATGACGATTGTATTAGTAATAAGGAATATAGATACCGCAAGAAGAACAACGATTACTGCAACTGCAACATAACTTACAAGTCTTGCTGCACTGGCAAGTCCGCTTGCTGTAACCTCTGAACGGTTAACCTGTCTTATTCCATCCTTATTCTCAAGGTACTTAACCAGTGTACCCTGATTACTTGCATCCTTAAGATACACTTCATAAGAAGCTGAATTTGCTAAAGGGTTATCATCCTGAAATCCATATGCAAGCTCTGGATAATCCTTGAAATAATCCCCCTTAAAATTTTCCCATGCCTGTTCTGCAGATACATACTCAACTCTTGATACTTCTTCTCTTTTGCTTATATCATCTCCAAGCTTCTTAATATCTGTCTCACTGAGATTTTCGTCAAAGAAAACTGTTACACAGACCTCTGTCTCAGCCTTCTTAATCATATACTGAAAATTAACCACTATAGAATAGAATACTCCAAAAAGGAATATACATGCCGTAATCGTTGCTATTGATGCCAGTGAGAACATCTTATTACGATGGATGTTCTTAAATCCATCTTTAATATGATATGCTAATGACCTAATCTTCATAGAAATAACCACCCTTTTCCTGATCGCTGATAATCTTTCCTTCACTCATAGTAATAGTTCTCTTCTTCATCTGCTGAACTATCTCCATATTATGGGTAACTACAAGTACTGTTGTTCCCTGCTTATTAACCTGATTAAGAATCTTCATGATTTCATTAGAATTAGCAGGATCAAGGTTACCTGTTGGCTCATCGCACAACAATATAGCTGGCTTATTAACCAGCGCTCTTGCAATTGCAATTCTCTGCTGCTCACCACCTGATAACTCATTAGGAAAAGCCTTATATTTGTCAAGAAGTCCTACCATTGAAAGCATCGCCAGTACTCTTGACTTAATCTTTCTATTCGGAGCTTCTACTACTTTCTGTGCAAATGCGATATTCTCATATACATTTCTGTCTGGTAACAGACGGAAATCCTGGAATACTACACCAATATCTCTTCTAAGATACGGAAGCTTCTTTCTTGTTATCTTATTGAGATATTTCTTATTAACATATATCTTACCTGATGTAGGATCTAATTCCTTAAGTAATAGTTTGATAAGAGTCGACTTACCTGAACCACTCTTACCTACTATAAATACGAATTCACCTTTCTGGATGTGAAGATTAATTCCATTAAGCGCAGCAACGCCAGTGGAATATGTCTTCGTAACATCTTCCATGATTATCATGTATCATTTCCTCCAAAAATCACTAAAATGTATCTTTACTTTCCATATACTTCATGTACTTAACTACCATAAGAGCAATCTTAAATGTTATTGCATCATCAAACACTCTGAGGTCAAGCCCGGTTATCTTCTGTATTTTATCAAGTCTGTAAACAAGTGTATTTCTATGAATGTAAAGCTGTCTTGATGTTTCTGAAACATTAAGGCTGTTCTCAAAGAACTTGTTAATTGTTGACAGAGTCTCATCATCAAAATCATCAGGAGCCTTTCCTTCAAATATCTCCTTAATGAACATCTGACATAATGGTATAGGAAGCTGATATATAAGACGGCCTATTCCTAATCTGTTGTAAGCAACAACATTCTTATTGCTGTAGAAAATCTTTCCCACATCAAGTGCCATCTTAGCTTCCTTGTAAGATCTTGAAACCTCTCTTATGTCATTAACAATTGTACCATAAGCAACATGTGCCGCACTCATCGCCTCAGTGCTTAACATATCAATTATAACATCAGCTGTCTTGTCAAGTTCATCATATGACTCATTGCCTTTAACTTCCTTAACAAGAATTATACTCTTCTCGTCAACTGCTGTAATGAAATCTCTTGTCTTATTAGCAAAAAGTGTTCTTACTGTCTCTAAAGCATTAGTATCCTTCTCGTGCTTAGTCTCAATGATATATACGACTCTCTTAACATCTGTTTCAATATGAAGCTTCTCTGCTCTTGTATACATATCAACGCGAAGAAGATTATCAAGAAGAAGATTCTTAATAAAGTTATCCTTATCGAATCTCTCCTTATATGCTACAAGCAGATTCTGTATCTGGAATGCAGCAAGCTTTCCAACCATATATACATCATCACTTGTTCCTCTTGCCATGATTATATATTCAAGGTTGCCTTCATCTTCAACCTTAAAAAACTGAAAACCATTAACTGCCTGACTCTCTGCTGGCGAATCAATAAAACTAATCGCATCCGCAAGGCATTCTGAAACATTATCAAAAGTCTTGGCTGCAACATTCTTATCTGCATCCACAATGCACAAATCCACTCGTGAAATAGCCTTAAGTCCCTCTACAGTTGTCTGTAAAATTCTATTAGATATCATTATTATCCCTTTCTGTCTACCACTTACCTTTTATTCGTACATATTCTATCTTATTGTAAAGCAAAACGGCAAAAAAAAAAAGCCGTAAAAGGTGTCTCACTTTCTC
>ERZ791654.998-NODE-998-length-12606-cov-1.671899_pt1 | contig 12606 bp, 10 predicted proteins | sample MGYA00509960_ERZ791654 | MGnify/ENA primary metagenome ERZ791654 (study PRJEB30046, sample SAMN00715198) | human gut metagenome | study: EMG produced TPA metagenomics assembly of the A metagenome-wide association study of gut microbiota in type 2... | reverse complement strand
TGCATTCCCCCCACTTTTGGGCAAGCACAGGTGGATGACTGGACTTGTACACTGTAAGCAAAAAAAAAAGAGAAGCCACCACTTTATGTTTTCTCTCATAAAGTGATGGCTTCCAATATACAGTTTTAAGATAGACGTACTATTTATAACAAATTTCTTCATTACCAATACGTAGCAATCAATTTCATTTTAATCTAGAATAAGATTCCACCATACTGTGCAATTACTGTTGCAAAAACAAGTGAAACAATTGTCATTAACTTAATAAGAATGTTGATTGATGGTCCTGATGTATCCTTGAATGGATCACCTACTGTATCACCAACTACGGCTGCCTTGTGTGCTTCGCTTCCTTTACCTCCGGCAAAACCACCTTCAATAAACTTCTTAGCATTATCCCAATCACCACTGGCACTAGCCATAAATACTGCCATCATAACACCACTTACAAGTGAACCTGCAAGCATACCACCTAATGCTTCTGCTCCAAGTAAAAATCCAATAACAAGTGGCACAAGAACTGCCATGATACCAGGAACAATCATTTCATGTAATGCTGCTTGTGTTGAAATACCTACACATGATGTATAGTCAGGCTTTTCTGTTCCCTTAAGTATACCTGGTTTTTCTTTGAACTGGCGACGAACTTCTTCAATCATCTTGTTTGCAGCCTTACCAACTGAAGACATTGTCAAAGCTGAGAACATAAATGGAAGCATACCACCAATGAAAAGACCAACTACAACGCTTGCATCTAAAATATTGATACCGTTCTTTGTGATTCCTGCTGTTTCCGCAAAAGAAACAAAAAGTGATAAAGCTGTAAGAGCTGCTGAACCAATAGCAAATCCCTTACCAATAGCTGCTGTAGTATTTCCTACTGCATCTAATTTGTCTGTAATATCTCTAACACTTTCGTCAAGTTCTGACATTTCAGCAATACCGCCGGCATTATCAGCGATTGGGCCGTAAGCATCAACTGCTACTGTCATACCTGTTGTTGAAAGCATACCAACTGCTGCAAGAGCAATACCATACATTCCGCAGAAGTGGAATGCAACTAAGATTCCGATTGCAATAACAACAATAGGGATACATGTTGATTTCATACCAACTGAAAGACCACTAATAATGTTAGTTGCTGAACCTGTCTGTGAGCTTTCAGCGATTTCCTGAACGCTCTTATATTTTTCTGATGTATACATTTCTGTAACTTTACCAATAATAGTACCAACTACAAGACCTGCAATAATTGCGATAAATGCATTAAAGTTACCAAAGAATGTATTACTTAAAATAGCTGAAGCAATAATAACTAATGCTGTTGCTGTATATTCACCTGCATTAAGTGCTTTCTGTGGATCAGAACCGTCTTTTCCTCTAACAAAGAAAGTAGCGATAACTGATGCAATAATACCAACACCTGCAATTACAAGTGGGAATAAAGCTGCCATAAAATGAGATGCACTACCAATATTTGTTGCTACAAGACCAAGTGTAATAGCTGAAACTAAAGCTCCAACATAACTTTCAAATAAGTCAGCACCCATGCCTGCAACATCACCTACATTGTCACCTACATTATCTGCGATAACAGCAGGATTTCTTGGATCATCTTCAGGAATACCTGCTTCTACTTTACCTACAAGGTCAGCTCCAACGTCTGCTGCCTTAGTATAGATACCACCTCCAACTCTTGCAAAAAGAGCGATTGATGAAGCACCAAGGCTAAATCCTGTAAGAATACTTACTGCGTCTGTTGTAACTTCGCCTGTGGCATTAAGAATAATGAAGATAACACTTATTCCAATAATACCAAGACCTACAACGCTAAGACCCATAACAGCACCGCCTGAAAAAGCGATTGATAAAGCTTTGTTCATTCCGCTTTCTTTAGCTGCATTAGCCGTACGAACGTTAGCCTTTGTAGCTACTGTCATGCCAAAATAACCTGCCAAAGTTGAGAATAATGCTCCAACTAAGAAGCAAACTGCTGTAAGCCAGCTAATTCCAAATCCTAAAACTACAAATAATACTGCTACAAAAATAACCAAAACTTTATATTCTGCAAATAAGAAAGCTCTGGCACCTTCAGCGATAGCTGAAGCGATTTCTTTCATTCTGTCATTTCCGGCTTCGCTCTTGTTAATAGTCATTGCCTTATAAAAAGCAAAAATCAATGCTATAACACCTGCAACCGGAGCTAAATAAATAAAACTGTTCATATTTATTCATTCCCTTTCTTTCTCGATTCTCAATTGTTGATTATTATCAAACTTGAGTACTTCCAAACAATTAAGATAGTATCAATACTTGAATACATTCTAAACAACCAAATCTTTTCATTTAATTGAATTCCCCTTAAGCGTTCAAATTATTTTATAGCAAATGCTTTCAATATTAATCATCTTCTTAATTGTTAAATAAATAACAAGCAGTTACGTACTCAATACCTTACCACGTTTGAGAAAACTTTTCAACAAATTTTATTTCTATTCCCACAACATTTTTTCACTCAATATAGTGAAATGCTCAAAAATATGCGATAAATAAAGGTTGTGTAAATCATTTACCAGGATTGTACCCGGTAGACAATCACACATTCTTGCTTCTATATACTTATAATTGCTTCGTAATGGCACACTAAAAAGGAGCTGTTATTCTAACGATTGCTAAAATCATTAGCACACAGCTCCTTTTTTACAACTTCTATTATAAAAACAAGTTAATTTACAAAAATATACTAAATTCTATTCTTCTTCTGTAGAAAGTGGAATTCCTCTATGTTCTACAGATGTTGAGAATACTAGCTGTGTCTTCGTACTTCCGAATGTCTGAAGCTCTCCAATGAAGTGATCAAGCTCCTCAGTGCTCTTAAACATTACCTCAACAAGCATTGCATAGTCTCCTGTAACACAGTTACATTCAATAACATTGTTACAACTCTTAATATAAGGATAGAAATCCTTCTTCTGTCCCGGATTAACCTCAAGGTTTATAAATGCCTTAATATGATAACCCAATTCTGCCGGGTTAACCTTTGCAGTATAACCTGTAATAATTCCTGCCTGTTCTAATCTTTCAATTCTGGCAGATACCGCCGGTGATGATAAAAAGACCTGGCTCGCAATAGTTTTAAGGGGAATACGAGCGTTCTCATGAAGCAACTTAATAATCTGTTCATCTATATGGTCTAATTCATGTCTCATAAGTAGTACTCCTTTCAATATAATATTTTTCAGCATATTTTAATTTTATAAAGTTTTCACCTTATAAATATAAAGATATTATAGCACAGAGTTAAAAAAATTTACAATAATAAATTATTTATACATTATTTCTGTTTTTTCCAACAAAAAAACATCTTCAAACCCACAACGTCAGTTCAAAGATGCTTTAATTCAAAGATATTTTCATTCAAAAATATTGTAATTCAAAAAATATTACAATTCAAAAAAATTTAACCTCTTTAGGAATTTTCTAAGCTAATTCCTTCTCACTCATTTCAAGTGCGGACGCAATAACTGCATCCATATCATAATACTTATATTCACCAAGTCGGCCACCAAAAATAATATTATCTTCCTTCTGTGCTAACTCTTTATACTGCTCATACAGAGCACCATTCTTTTCGTCGTTCACAGGATAGTAAGGTTCATCTCCCGGCTTCCATTCAGCACTGTACTCTCTTGAAATAACAGTCTTAGGCAAGTCATTACCTTCTTCATCCTTTCCGAACTCGAACCACTTATGTTCAATAATACGAGTCCAAGGTGTTTCAGAATCAGTATAATTAACTGCTGCATTTCCCTGAAAATTAGGAATATCAAGGATTTCATTTTCAAATCTTACTGAACGGTACTCTAAAGTTCCAAGCTTGTAGTCAAAATATGCATCAATAGCCCCTGTGTAAACTACCTTGGAAGCCATTGCATCATATTCACTCTTGTTATCAAAATAATCAACTCCAAGTTTTACATCAATGCCCTCAAGCATATTTTCAACCATCTTGGTATATCCACCTACAGGAATCCCCTGATAAAGTGCATTAAAATAATTATTATCAAAAGTAAGTCGAACCGGCAATCTCTTAATAATGAAAGAAGGAAGTTTATCGCAAGATCTTCCCCACTGCTTCATTGTGTAACCCTTAATCAACTTTTCATAAATATCGGTTCCTACCAAAGAAATAGCCTGTTCTTCCAAATTCTTAGGTTCAGTAATTCCAGCCTGTTTCTTCTGCTCCTCAATCTTTGCCTGCGCTTCACTTGGTGTAACAACTCCCCACATCTTGTTGAAAGTATACATATTAAAAGGCAAGCTAAAAAGTTCCCCTTTATAATTTGCTACCGGTGAATTAGTAAATCTGTTAAATTCAGCAAACCGATTAACAAAATTCCAAACTTTCTTATTATTAGTATGGAAAATATGTGCCCCATACTTATGTACATTAATGCCTTCAATCTTCTCCGTGAAAACATTTCCTGCAATATTAGGTCTTTTATCAATAACCAAAACAGACTTTCCCTGAGCCTTGGCCTGATTGGCAAAAACTGCTCCATACAAACCTGCTCCAACTACTAAATAATCGTACATACTACTATTTTGCAATATCCATAATGCCACTCCCAATAATACCTATGAATACTGCCTGCTCCTTTCCCTGCCTAGCCCCAAATGAATCGCATCGTAAGCCAGTCCTTTTCATATTTACTGTAGTTTACTATATAATTCATTTGAAATAGTGTCAAGCCTACTTTCTCAATACAGCCTTAAGTTCTGCCATGGCTCTCTTCCAACCTGTGAAAGGAAGCTTAATAATTCTAAATAAATATCCAAAAGGAACAAGAACCTTATACCTACATATCAATGGGTGATACTTTTTAAAACTTTTATAGTCTGGGAAAACTCGTCTAAAAACATATTTAAACTTAGATTTTTTTACATCATCGACATCTCCAAGCTTATTTGCTACCAAATTATCAAAATTTCCATATGTGCCTGCTCCCATAATGTAATCAAGCATATTCTTTTCATCTGTTGGAAGACCTTCATACCAATCCGCTTTAGCATCAGATTCATTAACACTAAATACATCAAAACATAGCTTTCTAAACTGCTTTTCAAAATCTGCTATATTTAATTTTCCCAATTCTTTTTCAACATAAGAAAAATCTAACTCTTTATTCTTTCTCAAATACAAATACACATCAAGAATTGTTCTAAGTCCCATTCCGCCACTTGCATAATGCTTATATGTATGTACCATAAAATAAATATAAAAATCTTCCTCTTTGAATACATATTCCAGGCTATTCTCAGACTTCTTTGTTAACTTATCAAATACATTGTCAAAATAATTATTCCAACTTTCGTAATCATCTTTGTCAAAAAGAGCTCTGTGCATTTCAAAATTATATGCCGGTTTCTTTAAATACTCATCATGATTGCTGGTTCCATATCCTTTAATACTGTACCCTCTACCAACCATGAAGTCATAAATGTCCTTCATATATTTTCTGTCAACCAAAATATCATTATCTGACATCTCTCTTAAGGCAGGATTTGGATAGTATTCCCTAATAATCAAACCTTTCAGTAACAAATACCAAATATTCTTTTCTTCAAAGAATGCAATAATCTCCTCGCGCTCAACATCCATCAAAACATTCTTGTAAACAGCCTGATTCTTTTCCATCTGCCATCTTTGATATATTGGACTCCTCTTGTCAACATCCGTTCTATCCAAAACTTCTGCCATAAGCGCAGTTAAATTATGTTTCTTGCAAATCTGATATGCTCCCGCCAAATTAGAACAAAATGCCTGGTCCATTTCCTCTCCATTAACATAACTTCTAATAGCATTTATAACATTTATATACTCTTCCAATAGCATTTTCTTCTCCTAATAAAATATTTTTTCAAGCATACATTCTTCCTAAATATCTATTCCGCCAATGCTTTCTGCTCACTCATCACCTTGTCATAATAAGCCTTATATCTATAGATAGTTCTTTCGCTCAATTTTTTTTCTTTTGCAATTTCAGCAATTGACATTCCCGATTCATATAAAACAACAAAATCATTATAAATAGATTGCCACTTATCGTTATGTTTCTGACGTCCGCTTACTTTTCTGTTTCTGTAATATTCCAATTCTTCATTCAGCTTCTGGTTCTCCGCCTCTAATTCCTTAATTCTTTCCAACGCCATTTCTAATGTTTCAATCTTTCTCATAGTAATTTTTCCTTTATCCTTAATACTATGATTTTATTATTTATCATCCTTCCTGTCAATATGATTCTGTCATTTAGGTTATTTTATTCAACAAATTCTCCTAAGAATTTTCAATCAAAAAAACTACAGCCCACGTTTCCGCAAGCTGTAGCCTTTTTAGTTAGATATTATTTTATTGTTTATAATTTTCTATTCAGCTTCCGGTTCAAGTAAGGCCTTCTCGTAAGCTTCAAGAACTATCTTCTGGATATTGTTGCGGGTACCTGAGTTGATTGGATGAGCAATGTCTCTGTATTCACCATCTGCTGCTTTTCTGCTAGGCATTGCAATGAATAATCCCTTATCTCCTTCAACTACTTTAATGTCATGTACTACAAATTCATCATCAATAGTAATTGACACAACTGCTTTCATCTTTCCTTCTTTTGTCATTTTTCTAACTCTTACATCTGTAATATTCATAATTATGTCCTTCCTCAATTTCCTGCTTTGAGGTACAGGTGTACCTGTAATACACCTGCGCTTCCTTTCTATTATATTTGCCTAAGTATTTTTATGTACAACCCTTAGATTACTTCTACAAACTATATCTGAAGTTTCTCTCATTAATAATCTGTACTTCGCTATCTCCGCTTCCTAATTTCTCTTAGGATTAATAGTGCTGTGGCTTTCAACTATACAATTCTCTATTACTGTGTTGTCTCCAATATAAACATCATTAAGAATAATTGAGTTCTTGATTACACAATTGTTTCCAATGTATGCCTGATGGAATACCACGGATCCGTCCACTTCACCGTTAATGATACAACCACTTGAAATTAAGCTGTTTCTTACTTTTGAACCAGGATTATATTTTGCCGGTGGCAAATCAGCCACTTTTGAATATACGTCCGGATACTGTTTAAAGAAGAAATCCCTTACATCCGGTTTAAGAAAATCCATATTACAACTATAATAGTTGTCTATGTTAGAAATATTCTGCCAATAAGAATCAAGATTATAAGCATATATTCTCTTTGTATCTTTGTTTCTGATAATTATGTCGTTTACAAAATCATAATTATCTTCTGCCATACACTGCTCAATTAACTGGATAAGTAATCTTCTTCTGATTACATAAATTCCTGTTGAAATCTTTGAGCTTGTTGTTTCGCCCGGCTTCTCTTCAAAATCAACGATTCTGCCGTTAGAATCTGTTGTTACAACACCGTATGCTAAAGCCTTCTCTGTTGAACCGATATCCTTGCAGACAATTGTAATGTCTGCGCCTGTTTCAACATGTCTTTCTAATACTTTGTTGTAATCAAGCTTGTATACTGCATCTGCTGATGCAATAATTGCATATGGTTCATGGCTCTTCTTTAAAAATGCCATATTCTGTGCAATGGCATCTGCAGTTCCCCTATACCAGAATCCATTGTCTGATGTGATAGATGGTGTAAATACAAACAATCCTCCCTGTTTTCTACCAAAATCCCACCATTTAGATGAACTTAAATGTTCATTTAATGACCACGCATTGTACTGTGTTAAAACTGCTACCTTCTGAATATGTGAATTAGACATATTACTTAATGAAAAATCTATAGCTCTATAGCTTCCTGCTATAGGCATTGCTCCAATTGCTCTCTTCTTTGAGAGTTCGCGCATCTTACTGTTATTTCCACCTGCTAAAATTATTCCTATTGCTCTCATTAAATCTCACCTGCCTTAATAATATAGCCACCTGATGGGAGCTTTCCGTCCGGATAATCTGTAATTTCCGTCTTTCCTGATATTGCTACATTCTTTCCAATCTTTACACCATCCGGTATACTTGAACCTTCTCCAATAACAGCAAGTTCACAATTATAAATCTTCTGACTTAACAAGCTGTCTGCATATTCTCCAATGCCGATTTCGCAGTCCTGTCCAACTTCAACATTCTCTGCAATAATGGCATTGTAAACCTTAGTTCCTTTTCTAATTCTGGTGCCATGCATAATAATGGAATCGTGAACCTCCGCTCCTTCTTCTATCACTACATCCGCACTTATTACCGAGTTATAAACACCGCCGTATATATCACAGCCCTCGCCTACAATACTCTTCTCCACCTCTGCACTGTCTGACAGATACTGTGGTGGTAAAGCATCATTCTTAGTATAAATCTTCCAAAATTCTTCATATAAATTAAATTCAGGCACAATATCAATTAATTCCATATTGGCTTCCCAATATGACTTTAATGTTCCTACATCTTTCCAATATCCTGTATATTCATATGCAAAAATTCTTTTTCCTTCTCTGTGAACATATGGAATAATATGCATACCAAAGTCACAATTAGGCTGGTCTTTAAGATTAATCAATGCTTCTCTAAGAACCGGCCAGCTAAATATGTAGATACCCATTGATGCAAGATTACTCTTTGGATGTTCCGGCTTCTCCTGGAACTCTGTAATCTTGTGATCCTCATCTGTAACTACTACACCAAATCTGCTTGCCTCCTCAATTGGAACAGGCATTGCTGCAATTGTAACATCTGCCTTATTAGCCTTATGATAATCAAGCATAACCTCGTAGTCCATCTTATAAATATGGTCACCTGATAAAATAAGTATATAATCAGGATTATATGAATCCATATAGTCTAAGTTCTGGAAAATGGCATTGGCTGTACCTGTATACCATTCAGTGTTCTTACTTTTTTCGTATGGCGGAAGAACCGTAACGCCTCCAATATTACGATCTAAGTCCCATGGAATACCAATTCCAATATGGGAGTTAAGTCTAAGTGGCTGATACTGTGTTAAAACACCTACTGTATCAATGCCTGAGTTAATGCAGTTACTAAGTGGAAAATCAATAATCTTATACTTTCCTCCAAATGCAACTGCAGGTTTTGCAACTTTTGCTGTTAAAACACCGAGACGGCTTCCCTGTCCTCCTGCTAACAGCATTGCAATCATTTCTTTTTTAATCATGTCCCTCACCTCGCTGCGAATAATTGATGAGTTAATTATAGCACTAACCCCCTTTCAATAAAAGAGTTTCAATGAATTTTATTGTGTATTTTTTCTCTAAATTTCTTGTTTTTTCTACATGTGTTATGCAAAATTACCAATTTCTTTATTACTTTTTCGTGTTTTTTATTATTTGCTTAATTTTTTTAAAAAGAGTTTTTATTTTCCTGTTTTTTTTTCTTTTTTCAGTCTTTAAAAATAAATCATTTAAGAGTATACTTAATTAATAAGTAGAAAGGCGTTTTCGTCTTTTAATTTTTTTCTTAAGAAAGGATGAAATAAACAACTATGTACGAACTAGATTTTAATACTCCGGCAAAGATCCATTTTACAGGAATTGGCGGAATTAGTATGAGCGGACTTGCAGAGATTATGCTTTCTAAAGGCTTCACTGTTACAGGCTCTGATTCAAGAGAATCTGAAATAACTAAACACCTTGAATCTCTTGGAGCAACTATTTACTATGGCCAGAAGGCTTCTAATGTGGCTGCCGATACAGAAGTTTTGATATATACTGCTGCAGTTAAGGCTGACAACCCTGAACTTGTAGCTGCTACAGAGATGAATATTCCTCTTTTGACAAGAGCTGAGTTTTTAGGTCAGATTATGAAGAATTACCATACTGCCATCGGTGTTTCAGGAACTCATGGCAAGACTACAACAACTTCAATGCTTTCACAGATTATGCTTGAAGCAAATACCGACCCTACTATTTTAGTTGGTGGAATTATGCCGGCAATTAACGGCAACACACGTATTGGTCATTCAGACAATATGATTACTGAAGCTTGTGAATATACTAACAGCTTCTTATCTTTTGCACCTACTATTGGAATTATTCTTAATGTGGCTGCAGACCACCTTGATTTCTTCAAGGACCTTGATGACATTAGACATAGTTTTAGAAGATATGCAGAACTTATTCCTGAAGACGGTGCACTTGTTATTAATAGCGATATTGATAACCTTGACTATTTTACTGAAGGGCTTAAGTGCAACATTATTACTGTAGGTTCTGATCCTGAAAAGAGTATGTATAGCGCCGCTAACATTACTTATGATGAATTTGCAAGAGGTTCTTATGACCTTGTTGTAAACGGCGAAACTAAGACTCATATCGTTTTGAAGGTTACAGGGGAACACAATATTTACAATTCACTTGCATCTATTGCTGCTGCTCATTTTATGGGTATTGACGATAACAGCATTATTGCTGGTTTACAGCAGTACGGTGGAACTGACAGACGTTTCCAGTACAAAGGCAAATTAGGTGATATTACTGTTATTGATGACTACGCTCATCACCCTGATGAAATTAGAGCAACAATTAAGACGGCTAAACATTATCCACATAAGAAGATGTGGGTTGTTTTCCAGCCACATACATATACAAGAACTAAGGCTTTATTACCAGAGTTTTGCAAAGCTTTATCAGAAGCAGACGCTGTTGTTCTTGCAGATATTTACGCAGCAAGAGAGAAAGACACTCTCGGAATCAGCTCAAAAGATGTTATGAAAGGTATCAAAAAACTTGGTACTGAAGCATATTATTTCCCATCTTTTAGCGAAATCGAAAATTTTTTATTAGAAAATTGTTCAACAGGTGATTTGTTGATAACAATGGGCGCCGGAGATGTAGTAAAAATCGGGGAACATTTGCTAGGTAATTAACTTATTAACATGTCCACAAAATTTCGTTGATAACTCTCAATGATTTTTTGTGGATTTTTTGTTTACATAACTTTGTTATTTTGCAACCTGCCAATTCTCTTATTTTATAAGGGTTTCACTAATTTTCGACTTTTTATGCCGACTTTTTATTCACATTATCAACATTATTAACATTGCCCACAACCCCTTTAAAAATGGGCATTTCACCCAATTTGTGATGTTGATTTTTTAATTCTTTATGCTATACTTCTTCTTGCACCGCTTCTCTAGGAGTCTTCAAGTCTCACAGAAGTTTTCGGGGATTTGTGTGCATTTTTGTGAGATAATAATTTTACGAAAAGGATTATGAGACAAAATGTGTAAATTGGTTTTAGATAGAGGGAGCGTTGCAGAATTTACTTCTGTATCAAATATTTTTATGGATGAATATATGCCTAGGGCCAACGGAGAGTTTATTAAGATTTATCTTCATTTGTTGCGCCTTGTTAACAGCAATAACGACATTGCTGATGAGCTTACAACTGAAAGAATCGCGGACAAGTTTAATATGTTAGAGTCTGATGTTATTCGTGCTCTTAACTATTGGGCTGAACAGAATCTCATTACTTTGTCTTATAACAGCCAGAATGAGATTTCAGGCATTACTTTAGAGTCTATCCTTCGCAACCGTTATATTGTAAAGGGTATTACAAGCACTGAAACTAACCTTTTGGCATCAGCTTCCGGTCAGAGTGAGTCTATTCCTGTTCCGGAAAGCACAGGACATGTTATTCCTGCCAAGCGCAAATATACACCAAGAGAGATTCTTGATTTTGCAGATAATGATACTTTTAATGACATTCAGCTTTTGGCACAGACTTATCTTGGAAGACCACTTAGCTCTAATGACATTAACAGTATTTTGTATATGATTGACGGACTTTGTTTTGATGCAGATTTTATTGAATATATTATGGATGCCTGCATCAAGGACGGTTTTAACTCTTTATCTTCTATCGAGAAGAGAGCCGTTGAATACGCAAAAAAAGATATAAATTCAATAGAAGAAGCTAAGGCTGACAAAAAGTTCAGGGAAGGCATTTCTAAAAGCATTTATAAGATTTTCGGACAGGCTCCTACCGTTCCTGTAAGAAAAGAGATTGCTTACATTGCAAAATGGACTGATACATACGGTTTTACCGACGAAATTATTATTGAAGCATGCAACCGCACTATGGCTCACATGCACAGCGGAAATCTTTTCAACTATACTGATGGTATTCTTACAAGGTGGTATACTAACAATGTTAAGGATATGAGCGATATTGAAAAGTTAGACAAACTTCATTCTGAGGAAATGTCAAAAACTTTCCAGAAGAATATTCCTTTTGCAAACGCTAAGTTTTCTAAGACTCCTAAGGCTGCACCTAAGAAGCAGACTTTTGACCAGCGTACATATGACTATAAGGATCTTGAAAGAAAGCTTATTGCCAACAGAGACAGCAAGCTTAAGTCTAACAAGTAATAGACATTGTATATTATTGCAGAAATATTTATTAGAGTTTTTATTAATCCGGACGTTTAATTACAAAAAAGGATTGTTTACCTTTGAAATATAAGGTATCTTTATAGTAAGATTGTTGAAGGCAATTCCTATAATTAAATTTGGGGTTTTGAACACTCTAATTATTGTAGATATTTATTTTAAGAA
>ERZ791654.991-NODE-991-length-12686-cov-5.678014_pt1 | contig 12686 bp, 9 predicted proteins | sample MGYA00509960_ERZ791654 | MGnify/ENA primary metagenome ERZ791654 (study PRJEB30046, sample SAMN00715198) | human gut metagenome | study: EMG produced TPA metagenomics assembly of the A metagenome-wide association study of gut microbiota in type 2... | reverse complement strand
CAAGCCGCTGCTCGCGGGCGATTTTCTGTTGCAGGGCAGCTTTTTCCTTCTTGGAGAGCTGCTTGATGTTGGCACGCGCCGCCTGCGAATCTTTCTGCAGGCGGGTCCGCTGCGTGGTCAGGCTGCGCTTCACCGAATCCAGCGCCCGCTGCTGCCCGGTCAGCCGGGTCCGCTCGACGGACACCTGCTCCGAAAGCGTCACGATCTGCTCCATCTGCCGTTCCCGCATGGCCGCCACCTCCCGCAGATTGGTGATGCGGCGGGCCACCTGATTGAAGTCGCTCGAAGAGAAGAGGTAGGTCAGATAATTGTTGTGTTTGTAGTTGCGGTATGCCTCGCGCACCATCTCGGCATAGCGCCGTTTATGGGCGTCGAGCGATGCCGACAGCCCCCGGGCCACGCTGTCCGTACGAGCTACCTCGACCTCGAGCTTGCGGGCATCCCGCTCCGTCACGTCGAGCAGCTGGTTGCGCGAATCGATCTGACGGGCCAAACGGCGCACCGTCTCCTCGGCCGAAGCACGTCCCTTCTTGAGCTTCGAAATCTCCTGCTCCTCCCGGGCGATCTGCTTTTCGAGGTCGGCGATCAACCGTTTCTGCGCCGCGATCTGCTGGTCGGTATTCTGGGCCGCAAGCGACCCCACACCGAGCAGAAGGAACAGAAACAAAACGACCTTCGGCAAACGGATGCACAGCGTGCGGACCGACTTCGCCCGCCGCAGGAAACGATACGAATGGTTCAAGGCTTGTCGCATAGTCAGGGCTTGGATTTGAGTTGCCGGATACGCTCTTCGATCGCCTGGGGATCATCATATCCCTTCTCCAGCGCCTTGCGCCAGTAGGTTTCGGCCATGAACTTCTCCCCGAGAGCCGCCAGGATGTCCCCGTAATGCAGGTAGAGTTCCGGATTCTCGCTGCGGTCGAAAGAGATCGCCTGCTGCATCGTTCGACGAGCCTCCTGCAGCCGTCCCAGACGGAACAGCACCCAGGCATAGGTATCCAGCAGCGTGGCGTTGTTGCCGTCCAGCTCCACCGCACGGGCTGCCATGGCAAAGGCCCGGTCGAGCCGGCGGGGATCCCGGGACGATTCACTGATAAAATAGGCGTAGTTATTGAGCACCATCGGGTTATCGTAGTAATAATGCAGCGAACGGTCGTAAGCCTCGAAACACCGGCGGCGGTATTTGTCCCGTTCCGAATCCTTCCGTCCGGCCTCTTCCAGCTGATGATAGGCGTCGCCGATATATCCCCACACGACTCCGCGCAGGGAGTCCGTATCGGCGTATTTGAGGGCTTTCTTATAGCTGCCGATCGATTGCGACAACTTTCCGGCATACCCCTGGGCGTGTCCCTTGCGGGCATACAGCTCGGTATTTCCGGGGAAAACCTCGAGCGCCCGGTCGATATACAGATAAACCGAATCGAGCCGCTTGCGGTAAGTTTCGATGTCGATCACCGCACGGTAATAGTCCAACTGGGGAGGCTGGTCAGCCAGATGCAGCTTGTAGAGGGTCAGCGCCTGCTCCAGCTCTCCGGCATTGATCAGATGCTGCGCATACAGTTCGACGACATCCTTATCGTCGGGATAGCGGATCGCAAGCGTCGAGATCAGGTCGTTGAGCTGAAAGAAGTTGTCCCGGTAAAAACGGACGTCGAGCGTCAGCTGCCGGAAAATGCGGACCTTTTCCGACAAGGGGAGTTCGTCAATTTCGAAAAGCCTTTTCGACACGGCCAGATAAGCATGCGAATCGTTGCGCTTGTTGTAGAATTCGGCGAGCGAAGCCAGCGCCGGGACATTCATGGAGTCGATCTCCAACGCCCGGTTATACTCGGCTATGGCCAACGAATCCTGTTTGGCAGCACCGTACAGGTCGGCCAGAATCACGTGGTTTTCCGCTTCGTAAGGAATCGCCTCGGCCATCTCCCTGGCTTCGGCCAGCGCACGGTCCAACTGCCCCGTGCGAATCAGCAACTGGCGTTTCATCGCCCCCAACAAAGGCATTTTACCGAAACGCATCTCGGCCGAATCGAGCATATCGATCGCCGAATAGGGCATCCCGGCCTGCTGGTACAGGATCGCCAGAATACGAATGTTGTCGGGATTGGTCGGGTCGAGCGCCGAAAGCCGCACGAACAGCGGACGCGCCTTGTCGAGTTCTCCCTCAGCAAGCAGTTTTTGCCCGTAAAGCTGCCCGTACCACTTGTTGAGCGAGTCCAGCCGGTAAGCACGCCGTGCCCACGCCGTACCCTGCGGATCGCCGTCGGGAGTCACCGAAGAGAGGCGGAACCAGGCCGGAGCATACGCGGAATCGAGCTCCAGGGCCTGCAGGAACAGTGCCCGGGCCGCCAGGGTGTCCTCTCCGATCAAGAGTTTTTTCACACCCTCGGTATAGTATTCGGTCGGTCGCAGCGAGTCGGGCCACGAGGCCTCCGCCGCAGGTGCGGGCAACGCCTCCTCCTGCGGGACGAACCCCGTGGAGAAAGCCGTGCAGAGCACCAGAATCGCAAGCATCCGCTTCATTGAAATCGTTGAGTTTGTATCTTCGTTCTTCGCCGGAAGAGTGCAATGGACAGACGCAACCCCTCCCTTCGTCTGTCGGGAAAACGTCGGACAACCGCTTTTCGTATTCCCGCGAACGATACGGCACTTCATCCCCGGAACATCCCGGCATCCGGCGGGCGATTGCCGCTCCCCGACCCGGGGAGCGTACCGCAGCGCCTAAAGCACCGTATCGAACTGATGCAGGAACCGCACGTCGTTCTCGAAATAGAGCCGCAGGTCCTTCACGCCGTATTTGAGCATGGCGATACGCTCGACCCCCATGCCGAACGCGAACCCGGAATATTTCTTCGAATCGATTCCATTGGCCTCAAGCACATTGGGATCGACCATGCCGCAGCCCATGATCTCCAGCCAACCCGTGCCCTTGCAGACGTTGCAGCCCTTGCCGCCGCAGAGGTTGCACGACACATCGACCTCGGCCGACGGTTCGGTGAAGGGAAAGTACGAAGGGCGCATGCGGATCGTGGCGTTCTCGCCGAAAACCTCCTTGGCGAAGTAGAGGATCGACTGTTTCAGATCGGCGAACGACACGCCCTCGTCGATATAGAGTCCCTCGATCTGGTGGAAGATGCAGTGTGCGCGGTAAGAAATCGCTTCGTTGCGGAAAACGCGGCCCGGGCAGATCACCCGGATCGGCGGCTTCTGCCGCTCCATCGTCCGCACCTGAATCGACGAGGTGTGGGTCCGCAGTAGCACGTCGGGGTTCTTGGCGATAAAGAACGTATCCTGCATGTCGCGGGCCGGATGCTCGGGCGGAAAGTTGAGCGCCGAGAAGACATGCCAGTCGTCCTCGATCTCGGGACCCTCGGCCACCGTATAGCCCAGCCGCGAGAATACCTCGACGATCTGGTTGGTCACCAGCGAAATGGGATGACGCGAACCCAGCTCCTCCGCAGAACCGGGACGGCTCATGTCGGGAATCCGCTGCGAGGAGTCCCCGGCGGCGTCCGCAAGTTGCCCCCGCAGGGCGTTGATCCGCTCCTGCGTCCGGTTCTTAAGGTTGTTGAGCTTCTGGCCGAACTCCCGTTTCAGCTCGGGCGCCACGCTCTTGAACTCCTCCATAAGGGCCGTCAGCTCGCCTTTTTTCCCCAGCATCCGGATTCGGAAATCCTCGATCTCGGCCGCAGCTTTGGGTTTGAATGCCTCCACCCGTTCGAGCAGCTCGTTGATTTTATCGTTCATAACCTAAAGTTTACGCTTTATTTTGTACTTTTACGCACGGTTTAATAGGCAAAGTTAATAAAAATATCAGGATATGAAGCGGAAAATCCTCTCTTTTCTCGCGGCGGGAATGCTTTTCACCCTTCCGGCAGCGGCCCAGAGCGTCGGGGTGGTCATGAGCGGCGGCGGAGCCAAAGGACTTTACCATATCGGCGTATTGCAGGCACTCGAAGAGAGCGGCATTCCGATCGACTACGTGTCGGGAACCTCGATGGGTTCGATCATCGCGGGCATGTACGCCGCAGGATATTCCCCCGAAGAGATGCGCCGGATCGTCGCTTCGGGTGTGGTCAAACAGTGGGTTTCGGGGCGCATCGACCCCAGCTACCTGCCCTACTACCGCCGCAATACCGGCACCCCGATCTTCCTCTCGATCCGCCTCAACATGAAGGACCACCCGGACGACCCCAACGCGAGCCGTTTCCGCCTGCCTTCGTACCTGATCTCCTCGAATCAGATCGACCTGGCCCTCGCCGACCTGTTCGGCCCGGCCACGACAGCTTCCCGGCGGGACTTCGACAGCCTGATGGTGCCGTTCCTCTGCGTGGCGAGCGATATGAACACCCGCCGTCCGGTGGTGCTGCGCAAGGGCGACATGGGCGAAGCGATCCGTTCGTCGATGTCCATTCCGCTGGCGTTCAAACCCATGAAAATCGACACGATGCTACTCTACGACGGCGGCATCTACGACAACTTCCCCTGGGAACCCCTCGACAAGGAGTTCCATCCCGATTTCCTGATCGGCAGCAAATGCACGTCGGGAAACAACGACATCACGGAGAACAGTTCGCTCGTCGATCAAGCCTTCTCGCTGGCCATGAACAAGACCAACTACGACATGCCCGAAGGACGCAGCCTGATGATCAACCGGGCCGTCAATGTCAGCATGCTCGATTTCAACAGCGCCGACTCGATCATCGAAGCGGGCTACCGCGACGCACTGGCCCGGATTCCGGCCCTGCGGGAGAAAATCCACCGCACCGTCACGCCCGAAGAGATCCGCACCAAGCGGGCGGCTTTCCGCGAAAAGTGTCCCCCGATCATCTTCGACGACTACGAGTTCGAAGGACTCACCCATGCACAAACGGCCTATGTACGCGACGTCATGCGGCTGGACGACACCTACGACGGACGGCAGCGGCAGATGAGTTTCCCCGAATTCCGCGACGACTTCTTCTCCGTCATAGGCAACGACGAATTTTCGGTCGAATACCCCGAATTCCGGTACGACCCGCTGCGGGAACGGTATTCGGTCAAGCTGAAGATGTCCGCACGCGAAAACCTCCGGTTCCTGATCGGCGGCAACATCTCCTCGACGGCTTTCAACCAGGCATTCATCGGTTTCGACTACCACACGATCCGCCGCGTGTCGCAATGGGCTTTCGCCGGTATTTACATCGGCCCGACCTATGCGACCGGTTCGCTGGGCGGGCGCACGGACTTCTACCTTTGGAAACCCTTCTCGCTCGACTATTCCTACAATTTCGAAGTCCTGAACCTGCGGCACGGCAACTTCGGCAACCTCACGCCGATCGATAACACCGAATCGGTCAAGAACAACCAGGGATTCCTCTCCATCGGACTCACCATGCCTCTGACACACAACAGCCTGGCATCGCTGCGGTTCAACGGAGGACAACAAGCCTACCGCTACGACGCCCCCTTTCCCGACACGGATCCCGACACCGACCTGACGCGCTTCTCCTTCTTCAGCACCAAACTGGATATCGCCCGCAACACGCTCGACAAGATTCTCTACCCGCGCCGGGGGTCCGAAATATCCCTCTCGGGCATCTACATCACGGGGCGCGAACGGTACAAACCCGCCGAATTCGGACGTAAGCGAAGTTTCAATGCCCACCGCGAATGGTTCGGCGCCAAATTCCAGTGGAACCGCTATTTCGACCTGCCCGGCTGCAAATGGTTCTCGTTCGGATTCAACATCGACGCCGTCTGGACCACGCACCCCCGGTTCCAGACCGAAACGGCTACATTGATGTCGCTGCCGGCCTATCAGCCCGTCGTACACTCCCAGATGGCTTTCATGCCCGACTACCGGGCGAAAAACTTCCTGGCCGGCGGTCTGATGCCCACTTTCGATCTGCTGCCCAATTTCTTCCTGCGCACGGGATTTTATGCCATGTACCGCGACAACCGGGGGCTGCCCGGCGAAAAGATGCAATACATCACCGAAGCCTCGTTCGTCTATCACACGCCCATCGGACCGGTCAGCCTGTCGCTCACCAAATACGACCTGAAGAGCTGGCACAATATGTACCTCACTTTCAATTTCGGCTACGCGATCTTCGCTCCCAGCGGGCATTTCTATTGATTATTTCCCAGTCGCCCTATTCCCGAAAGGCCGTACGCAAAGCATCCGGTAAAAACTCAAACGGGTCAAACCGGAAACAGAAAATCCGCCTTGCCGCATGATGCAAGTCGAATCATAAAATAAAGAGGGCTGCGCAATGCAGTCCTCTTCATAATGCAAGCTAAATCAGTCGTAACCGATCGCCGCGAATTTTCAGTCCTATTTTCCCGAAATTATTTTGGCACGTTCATAATCTTCGTTGGTCAGAATATACGTCCAACGCGCCCGGCGGGGCGTGAACTCTTCGTAAATCCACTGCCCCGGATCACAAATCTGCCGGGTTTTGAAACGCTGCGTAAAATCCGAATACTTCTCCTCTATTCCCGATGGAAATCTAACAGGCCCATATTTGTCATCGACATCGTAATAGACCTCCATCTCCGTAATAAGAGGAGAAAAGGTGGTGATAAGACCCGGTACATCCATAGACCAATTAGATGTTACGAATCTGTTTGTATATTTTTTTCCGGGATCTACAAGCCCATTCATATGGTCTATAAATTCATCGTTTTTTGTCGGGCAAAACGTAAGAGTGAAGTAAATTTTGTGGTCACTGGCATTGCACAAACAAAAATAGGTGTAAAAAGTATCTGGATCGGAATTTTCCTGAGAAATCTGCGTATCGAAATCGACATTCGCTTCAATATATTCAGCCGTCGGATCTCCCTCGAATTCCGGAGCGGGATAATAATTATCGTCCTTATCGCATCCGGTCGTTGCAACCAATGCGACAAACAACAAAAAATAATGAATTATTATTTTCATAGCAAAAATAATTTATAGTTTATAATCAGGCCATTGGTGACTATCTTCGACATTGTAAATATAACCAAAACATCCACGACATCCAAATAAATCGAACGCGAACCATCCGATACCGGGACAAACTTTTACACAACAACTTCCGGAGAAGATCCATATCCGGCGAAATAATCGTCGGATTTCCCCAACTGATACCGAAACCTGCCGCATCGTTCCCATCCCGACAATTCGAATTCCGTCCCGGTACAAAATGGCGGGGGCGCACCGCTGTCGGTACGCCCCCTGGCAAGCAACAATTGTTTAACTAATAATAACCCTCCAAATTACTACTTATTATTTGCCTGCTCCGGTTGTGTTTTCTGACTCTCTGCAGCGGCAGGAATCTCGGATTCCGGCGTTACGGCTTCGATCTCGACAGCCTCGACCTGCTCGGTCGCTACCGGTTCCGTCGCGGCCGTATCCTGGGCGGCCTTCTGGGTTTTCTGACCGCAGGAAGCCATGCTTCCGGCCATTACGATTACAGCTGCTGCAATGAATAACTTTTTCATTTTGCGATTGTTTTTTAACTAAAAAATAATTTTTTTCCTTCGGTTCCCCAACCTCTGTATTCATTACATCGTCAAGGTGTATGCCAATCCGCCGGCATAAATCATTATGCTGTTAATCAAAGATATAAGAAATTGATAATTTTATATGCGGCTGTGGAACGGTGTGGAAATTCCCAAAATGATGTGGAATATTTCCACACCCGACGACTATTCGATGCCGTACAGATGCAGTTTGTTGTAGAGCGTCTTGCGATCGATCCCCAGCAGCCGGGCCGCCTGGGATTTGTTGCCGCCGGCCGCCGCCAGCGCCCGCCGGATCCGCTCTTCCTCTCCCGCCGGATCGCGCAAAGCGATCGGCGCCGGAACAGCCTCCGACAATTCGGCGGGCAGCTCGGCCGGAGTGACGTACTCGCCCGTCGTCAGCAGAACCGCCCGGGTCACGGCGTTCTTCAGTTGCCGCAGATTTCCGGGCCAGTCGCAGGCCACGAGCAGTTTTTCAGCCTCCGGATCGAAACCCACCACGTGTTTGTCGAGCTCGCGGTTGGCCTGGTCCAGAAAAAAGTCGGCATAGAGCATAATATCCTCCCTGCGCTCCGCGAGATCGGGCATATGGAGCACGAATTCATCGATGCGGTGGTAGAGGTCGGCACGAAACGACCCGCGCGCGATAGCCGCCTCCAGATCCTCGTTCGTGGCACAGATCAGACGCACGTCCACCGGAATTTCGCGCAACCCTCCGACGGGTTTTATTCTGCGCTCCTGAAGGGCTCGCAGCAACTGGATCTGAACTTCGTAGCTCAAGTTGCCCACCTCGTCCAGGAAAAGCGTACCGCCCTGCGCCGATTCGAAAGCGCCCTTCTTATCGGACAGCGCTCCCGTGAAGGAGCCTTTGATATGGCCGAAAAACTCCGAAGCGGCCAGTTCACGCGACAGAGCGCCGCAATCGACCGCCACGAAGGGTTTGCCCGCCCGTTTGCTGCGCAGATGGATCAACCGGGCCACGTGCTCCTTGCCCGTGCCGCTCGCCCCTTCGAGCAGCACCGACATATTGGTAGGAGCCACCAGACGGACGTATTCGTACAGTTTACGCGAAGCGTCGCTGTGCCCTTCGATGTAATTCAATTCGCCTTCGTCCAAGGCCCTGTCCCCCTTCCGGCGCGGTTTCGCGGGCGCCGGAGCCATCGCTGCGGATGCGGGCATAGCCGTTTCGGGGTGCGGGGCATCCAGCGCCTCGCGGATCTTGCGGAGCAGCTCGTCCGGCTGAACGGGTTTGGAAACATAGTCCCTTGCGCCGAGCTTCATACTCACCACGGCATTGCGGATTTCGGCATAACCGGTCATCACGATCACGGGTATCGTCACGCCCCGTTCGGCGATCCACTGCAACAGATCGGTCCCGTCCCCGTCGGGCAGACGCATGTCCGAAAGCACCAGATCGTAGCTCCCCTCCGCGAGAAGCCGGCGCCCGGCGGCGATGTCGGCAGCCGTATCGACTCCGAAGCCCTTCTTGCCGAGCCACGTGCGCAGCATCAGCGAAAAGGTTACGTCGTCATCTATGATCAATATCTTTTCCATACCGAAATTTCATTCAAAAAAACCGAAGCCATCCGCAGAGGCTTCCCGCAACGCTCCTCTTCGGCGAGGCTCCTTCTCCGGCATCGTCCGACACCGAAGCGTCCGATCCTCTGCAACTTCCCGTCCGGGCATGATGCGAACGGACGGCCTTCTGTCGGAATACGCCCCCGGCGGAGATCAACGGTCGCAAAGATACTCTTTTTTTGCCGCCCGGACAATTTCGCCGACCCTTTCCGCTACACCGAGCGCTGCGCTGCGCAAAGCCCCGTCCGCAGAACCTTCCGAACGCTCCAGACGGCGCAATGCCGCAGCGAGCTCCTCCTCGCCCAGCAACGTGTAGATCGGCACCATTTTGTGAGCGATCGCACGCAAAGCGACCGCATCTCCGGCGAGCGCGGCCCGGCGCAAGGTTTCGGCATGGGCCTCGTTCTCGGCGACAAAGGTCCGGATGATCTCCCGCGCGGCTTCGGCGTCGTCGCGGGCGAAAGCCGTCAGAGCTTCGAACCCGCGAACCGCATCCTCTTCCGGAAGACACTCCTCCGGGGCAACCCCCGCCTCCGGCACGACACGGCGTAACACGGCCACCAGTTCCGCCCGCGCGAAAGGTTTCCGCAGCACGGCTGCAAATCCCCGTTCGACATAGGCCGACTCATCGTCCGAACGGGCTGAAACGGCTACCACCGGCAGCTCCGCACGAACGGCCCGAATCCGTCGCAACACCTCGAACCCATCCACTCCGGGCATCTGTATATCGGTAAAAACCAGATCGAAAGCAGACTCCTGCACCAATTTTTCAGCGTATTCGGGAAAAGGACAGCTCTCCGTTTCGATTCCCAACTCCCGGCAGAGAACTGCGGTCATCTCAAGTTGCAGGGGGTCGTCATCCACCAGCAGGCAGCGGAGGGGTCGTCCGCCCTCCATACACACTCTGCCCGGACACATCCCCGCTGCGGTTTCCTTTTCGGAAGCGTCGTCCTCCGCCTCCCCGACCGGGACGGCGACCAGGAATCGGCTTCCGGCACCCGGTTCGCTCTCCAGCTCGATCGTACCGCCGAGCAGCTTCACGAGACGATCGACGATCGAGAGGCCCAGCCCTACGCCGCTCACGCCGCCCGCCGACGGCAGGCGCACGAACTCCTGAAAGATGCGCTCCCGCTCCTCGGGGCCGATTCCCCGACCCGTATCGCTGACACGGAACAGCAGCCGCCCCTCTTCCAACCAGGCGTCAAACGCGACGAACCCCCGGTCGGTGAACTTGATCGCATTGGAAAGCAGGTTCTCGGCGATCTGCCGCACACGCGAGGGATCGCCCGCGACCTGTCCCGAAAGTTCGGCGGCGAGCGTACACCGCAATTCGATTCCTTTGGCCGCAGCCACCGGCTCGAACCCGGTGCAGACAGCCGTAAACAGATCGGCCGGAGAGAAGGCGATGCGATTGACGGCGACTTTGTTGGAGTCGAGTTTGTAGAAATCCAGCAGGTCGGTCACCAACTCCAACAGGTGATCGGCCGAGCTCTTCATATGATCCAGATAAAGCGCACCCCGCTTGCCCAGGTCCAGACGCGTAAGTAGATCGATATAGACCATGATCGAACCCAGCGGGGCCTTGATGTCGTGCGTAATGGTGAGCATCAGCTTCTCACGGGCCTCCAGCAAGGCTTCGTTGTGGCGATTGGCCGCTTCGAGCTGGCGTTTGTAACGGTTGCTGCGGTTCACGTCCCGCCAGAGGATTCCGACGAAGAGCAGCATCACCAGCAGCGATCCGGCAGCCACCGAGCCCAGAATGACGAGCGAGCTGCGCCGCACCTGTTCACGAGCCTGCATCCGCTCCCAGAGATAGGCCGTCTCCTCCTCCTCGAAGTCGATAATCAGGCGGTAAATCCGCTGATTGATCTGCTGGTTGTTGCGTTGCAGCCGCAACCCCTCCCGCCACGCCTTGTCGTAAAGGGCCAGCCGCTCGCTGGTCACCCGCTGCTCCAGATCCTGCAGCACTACGGCGATGGTATCCCCCAGACTCATCTGCCGAGGCGGAGCGTCGATCCGCACCCGGGTCTTCACCACCACCTGCGAATCGTTCTTGGGCGGGCTGAACAGGTCGCCGAACCGGCGGAAGAAATTGCGCTTCTTTTTCGGAGCCACGCGCACCGTATCGCGGACCAGGATCGTATCGGGTTCGATAGTCGGTTGCGACAGGGAGTCCAGCATGGGAATCATCCGCTGGATATTTTCGCTCAACAACGTCGCCGTGCCCGCCGAACGCAGGTTGCGGTCCAGAGCCTTGATCCCCTGCTCCTTGCCGGCGATCAGCCGCACGATCGTGTCCAGACGCATCTGCTGCGACTCGTCGTCCGCACGCATACGGAGCGAATCGATGCACTCCCGTACCAGCCGGAGTTCGCGTTTGTAACGATTCTCGTAGCTGGCATAACCGGCCACCAGCATCTGACCGTATGTTTCGGCCTCATAGAGATGGTAGAGAGTCTGATTGACCAGTCCGCGCCGCCGCCGAAGCTCCTGCTGGCTGTGGTCCGGTTCGAGGAGCGCTCCGGTCTGACGCCAGACGTAGATCATGGCCGTCAGGCCGATCAGGGCGATCAGCACGTAACCCACGACGATTTTGGTGCGTACGAATTTAGACTCTTTCATCATAGCGGATCGACTTATCCTTCGCCCAAAGATAGCATCTGTTTCGGTGATTTTCGCTGCGGAAAGCCTTTTTCTTTCCAAAGCCTTTCCGCAAGGGGGTCTGCACCCTATTTGATCCGGGCGATGATCCTCTCCAGCGTCAGCTCACGCACCGCATCGCGTCCGATCCGGCGGGCCGCCCCCCCCTCCTTCGCCGCCAGTCTACGGGCCAGCGCCAGCGCATCGGGGTAAAGCCCCCGGCTACGTTTGCCGATCTGCCGCAGGGCCCAATTCACGGCTTTTCCGATCCGGACGCGGGAATCCTCCGCACCCCGTTCGATCAGCGGCAGAAAGGCCCTGAAATCGTCGTCCGAAGCCCGTTTATCCCCGACGGCGAGCGTAGCCAGCAGAGCGAACCCCGCCCGTCGGGTAAACTCCTCGTCCGAAGCGGCGTATTCGCGCACCTTGCCGTAAGCGTACGACGTATAGCGGAACAGGTTGATACAACACTGGTCGCACAGGTCCCACGACCGAAATTCGGCGACCCAGGCATCCATCTCCTCCGGACGGAACAGCGCCGGATCGGCGATCATCGACGCCAGGATCCGCCCTTCGTGCACCGGCCTGCGGTAGAGTTCCAGCGCCAGCGCATGATCCCGGCCGATCTTCAGCGCCAGACGCCGCAGATCGACCACCCGCACCCCGACCGCCAGCCGGGCGTCGATTCCGAACCGCACCATTCCCTCCCGGAACTCCGGATTGGCATGGGCCGCAAGCCACTCCAAGACCTCTTCGCAGGTCATATCCTTTCCTTTTTTCGTCTTCATCTCTATCTCACTTATCCGCACGAATGAAATTCTAAAAATAGTCATTTATTTTATTTCTGCAAACCGATCCGAAAAGAAGGACGGTTTTCATACCCCGCAATGCGTAAATTTCATCCGACCGTTTTTCAACATCGAAAAGGGGGGGAAAGCGCCGGGGGGTGTCCCCCCCTCTTTTTCTCGGCCGGGGCGCGCGTC
>ERZ791654.990-NODE-990-length-12689-cov-1.721782_pt1 | contig 12689 bp, 13 predicted proteins | sample MGYA00509960_ERZ791654 | MGnify/ENA primary metagenome ERZ791654 (study PRJEB30046, sample SAMN00715198) | human gut metagenome | study: EMG produced TPA metagenomics assembly of the A metagenome-wide association study of gut microbiota in type 2... | reverse complement strand
TTATCAGATTCTAAGAATTTACTCATTTGCCTTCTCGGATTCCCTTCTACATTATTCCACTGCCGAAGCAATTCAGTTCCGTCAAAATAACCATCACTCGTGCGCTGAACCACAGAAAAACTATCAATGTATCGCACCATTTCTTGATTTGTTTTCATATTATAAATTTAGATTTTACTTAACAAAGATTTCTCCCTTTTACGGGAAAGTTCACGCTTGTTTTCTTCAAGTTCTTCCCAACGATTAATAATTTTGGCTCGTAAGTTTGCATCATAACCACTTGCGAGAAGAAGACAATCCTTTTTGGTGAGAATGTAACAAGACACTTCTTTGCTTCCACCGTTTGGCATAGGTTGAGGTCTTGATGATAATTCAAAACTGAATTGTCGTCTATCTTCCAGTTGTTCAAGGATATTGCGAATATCTCGCATTACATTTGAATGAGTTTTGCCCGTAATTTCTGCAATCTGTAAGGAGGTCATTGTTCTTTTTTTACCTTTTCCCTCATCAATAGGTATTAACTGATTAAAATTTTCCATATCTTTGCACTATAAAGTTAATGTTTTCCCCATCAGCGGCTCGGACATCTCCGCTTTTGGGGAATTATTTTGTCCGATCTTGTAGTAGGCAGGGAATCGAACCCCAATACGCCATTACTCGTACCTACTGAACCCTCCTTAATATAATAGTCACGCTTGACATAATAGTAAAGAGAAAGGGCAAATCCCGATGAAGCTTAATGTGGTTGTCTGCCTCAAAGAGAATGCCCTATAATATTTTACTCCAGTTCATGACAACCACGTAATGAACCTTACAACATTGTTTCCAGCGCAAATATAAAGACGATATTTTCACCATACAACAACCTAAAAATCAATAAAATAAATTCGGTAAACATCAGTAACAAACGGTAAGAATCGGTAAATAAAAACAGTTATATTTACTCTAAAATTTAGACATAATCTAAATAATGCGCGTATCTACCGTATTGTGGCGAGATGTTGATTGTCATTTATGATACCGTTCAAATAATATAGGAATATAAAAGGCTATAAATAAGGATGTTGCAAAACACATGTTAATCCCCATTCATTTTATATCTTACCATGACACTGTAAATAAATATATTGCAGAAAACGTGTTAGTCCCTATTCCTTTTTATATCTTACCATAACATTGCCTTCGGATTCTATTTTACAGTTTCCACCATGAACATATACATAAACTTTAGCCACATCGCTTTGCCTTACATGTAGTTTAGCCCGATCATATACACTTACAAAAACTTTGGCACAATCCTCCACTTCAAGAGTCAATTCACTATCATGCCGCAAATGGAGAGTAACAACTGTAAATTTACCGAAAGAAAGTTTGCCTGAACATTTACCGTTCAGTACATATACACCATTGTCGCCTCCGATTACTGGTTCATCAACAAAAATATGGTTTTGATGAAGCAGACTCCGGTCAAAATTGCCTTTTATATATTCCACCGTCGGATAATCGTGTTCAATACAAAAATCAATGCCCCGTATATACATTCCGATCAATTCTTGCTGGCTTTTATTGTTTTGCCAGTCACCTTGCCATTGTGTGCAGAGGCCATACGATACGGCATGGCCTCTCAATTCACTATTCAATCTGTTCATAATCATATATTAAACTTGTTTACACCGTTTATATTCCTATGTAGTATATCCCTGATTTCTTCCACAAATTCCACATTCTTTGCTGTATTTATCTGTATCATTGTCAGTTGTTGTAATTGTGCTTGTGCTATTACATTATAGGCCGGGAACAATTCTTCAACCAATCTGCGCACATACTCCCGTTTAACACTCACGTCAGCCCGGATTGCATTTATATAAGAAGCCAAAAGGTTAGCGGTATTTTCAGTAACATTCTGTATGCCTTTAGATAAACCACTTCCACTGTCTTCTTCCTCTTCCTTCATACTGATACCATATTTCTTTTCCATATAGTTATTCAGTTTGTCAAGCATGGAATAGTAATCATCGGTTTTCTCACTTACCCCCATTAGATAGTCCGCAATACTTTCCAACTCCTTTTCGTCAAGAGAGAAATCCTTGCCGAAATAACCACTCATTCCATCCTCACCGAAAAGCATCTTTTGAAGCTGTTGCATGGCCGGTTCCAAAATACTTATTTTGAGAATGGAGTTCATAACATCACCCATAATGTCGGCAACCTTATTTTTGAAAGCTTCGGCACCATCCTCGCCTTTCTGCCATGCCTCATACAAGGCATCTCCCAGCTGTGAAGCCCAGTCTTTCAAATTAATGCCATAAAGAGATTCAGCCGTTTCTTCGGCAAAATCCTTTATTTGCTGTTTCATCTCCGCAATCTGATTCTCATAATCAGCCACTTTGCTATCATCCGTCTTCTTCTTGTCAATTTCGGCTTGCCGTTGTTTCTCCAATTCTGAAAGTTGTTCTTGCATCAAGGCACGTTGATACCCGTATGCACCACCTTCATCGTATGCCGAAACACGTTTTTGAAGTTTTTCCGCTTCCTGCTTATATTTCTGCAAAGACATCAAATCGAAGATGTTGATCTTTCCCTTATTGCGTATTGCCCCAATCTGATTATTTAATTGATTCAACCGGGTACGGTCATTTTCTGCATCTACAAGTTTTAGTTCCGTGCCACTGCCCAAAAAACGTTCAAGAATACCGTCAATTTGTTCGTATATATATTGCAACTGTTGAGCACGAAGTTTACTCTTTTCAATAGCCTTATCGAGTTTCTTATCATGCGCTTGTGCTATCTTCCCAATCCAATTTACAGCTTCACCAGCAGCGGCAGCAATACCACCAACGATTCCACCTTTGGCGAATCCCTGCCCGATATTGCTTATAGAAGACATGGCATCCTGCACATTACCCATCGTGTCGGCCATACCCTCATTGCCCAAAGCATCGAACATGGAAGACATCTGTCCTGCAAAATTGCCGACAAGATCAGCACTTTCAGCGGCACTTTCTCCCAACCGTCCGATTTTCTTTTCCAGTTTGTCGCTGTCTTTTTCAGAAGTAAAAAGTTCTTTTACATTCTTCGCTAAGGTTTTGAATGGATTTACAGCCAACTGTGCATCTTGCAACTGGGGGATGGCTTTTATCAATTTATCCAACAAAGAATAAGCACCCTTAACATTTTCAATACTACCATCATCTTTCGTAAAAAAAGAAGTAAATCCATTGGGCTTTCCATCGCTATCATAGGAAACCTTTGCATTATTCTTGATTTCCCTTGCGATACGTTCAGCCTCTTTCAAATCAGAGAATGAACGTTGCTCTTTATCTCCAAATATTTTCTCCCATTCAGGTAACAATTGTAATAAGGTCGATTTTAATTCAATCAGCTTCTTATTATATTCATCAAGATAAGCCTTCTGAACATTGTTTAGACCTGACGTATCACCAACCAACTCCCCATTTTTTCCGACACTTAATCCAGTCTTTGATGCGTACTGTTCACTTAATATTCGTATCTTTTCTATCGTTGATCTTGCATTGGCAATAACCTTTGTATCATCAAGTGCAATACTTACCTTATCTTTCTCAAATGCCTCTTTAGCATCCTTCCACACCTTAAAAAATTGCTTATATAATGGGCTGTCTTTACCTCCTAATATACTTTCTGCTTCATCGTCACTCAAAGTGAATGGAAGATCAACAGCCTTTTCTTTGAGTTTCTTTTGTACTGTATCTATTAAATATTGCGCTTCATTCTCATAATCAGTCAAAAAACCAAAAGCATAAGTTGAAGCATCCTTCTTACTTGCACCGGCATTGATAAGCTGCTTGTATATATCCCATTTCTTTGAAACATCAGACACGTACCTTTCAAGTTCCTTTGTGGCCTTATCCGAAGCTTCTTTCATAGCGTTGGCATCAATATCCAAAAGCACTTTCCGTATAGAGACTTTCAATTCCCTACGCTCTTTGGTCTTATCGTCAAGCTGGTTAAGAATCTTATTCAATTCATCCCGATAATTTACAATATTCACCGGTTCTTTACCTTTAAATAAGGAATCAAAAATACCCGATTCTTTAACCTTGCTGGCAGCTTCTCCCTTTCCAACAATGTCAGTCCACTTCTTATATTCAGAATATGCCTCCTTTAGTAAGTTTACCCGTTCTTTCAATCTTTCGGCAAAGGCATCCTTTTTGCTCTTATCCTTATTTGGATCAGTGAGAGAAAAACCGATTTCTTTAGCTCCTTTCTCACCGGCTTGCATTGTGTCGAAAGCCTTTTTATAATCTGATACAATTTGCTTCTGCCAGTCGGGAAGTTTTGACAAGTCAATAGCTCCAATACCTGACAAATCTATTCCGGCTTTAATCAATACCGGCTTCAATTGATTTGTTGTCTCTTTAGCTTCCTTGTATCCTTTTTGTATTCCTTCAATGATTTTCTCTGAATCTGTGGAAACCTTTATTTGGGCTTCAAATTGCCCATCTGTGGCTTCATTGAACTTTTTCTGCAAATCAGAAAAACTTTGACTGGCTTCTGTATATTCAGCATTAATCTTGATATTGAACTCTTCTTCAAGAGTCTTCTCGTTAAAGAAGTCTCGCATATATTTCGGCATCTTCTCGAACGTATCAAAGAAAGAACTTATATCCAAACCGATAGCTATTTTCTGCGCATCACTCAAATTCTCCAAATCCCAGCCGGCAGCTTTCAGCCTCGACTTGTACCCAGATAGGAAGTCCTTCATATCCGGCAATACATCTTCCATATAAATACGCTTAGAGTTTTTCCACGCTTTCCGCAATTGAAAAATATCATCTCTATATCCTCCAGTGAAAGGCAACTCATTATTCAGGCTGGCCAATGCTTTGGGGTATTCTTTGAGAATGGATAGCTGTTCTTTCAGCGGTTTACCCGAAGCGGCTTTGGCAAAATCACCATGTTTGGCTATAACTTTCTGCATGGCGGTGGAATACTCGATATAGCTGCCTGACATGCGGCCAATAATTTTGTTTACCCGTTCCTCCGCATCAATGTAGTCATTGATATTTTCAAGAAAACTGTCATCAAAATAACCGTCAGTCGCTTCATTGGCATGTTCAGACGTACCTTTTATGGCATTCAACAATCTATAAGCCTCTTTTGTATCATTCAAAGCATTCCGAAGCAATATATATTGTTCTGCAAGGCTTTTAACCGTATTTCCTTCATCATCAGTCTTAAACGTTTCATTAAAAGTGTTTGCCCAAACTGGAGAATAATCCTTTAATGCTGTTTTCATTTCTTCAATGGAAGAAATCAGTGAGGCATCATTCGCCTTAAAAGGATCAACATCAGCAAATTTTTGAGCTTCTTTCGTTAAATTCTTGAAACCGTCTTGTGCTCTTGTTGTCAGCTCGGAAATACGCTCGTTCATTTCGTCAGCCTTTTGCCCGGACTTATACCATAATTCAGTAATGGCAAAAAGTCCAGCGAACAAATACATGTATGGATTGAACAAACCCTTAAAAGCAGTCCAAACTTGTTTGGCTCCATAACTAAGCATTGTCATTGCCACACGAGCTTTTCCAGCTGACATAGCCACTTGAAGTTCAGCTTTTGATATATTAAGTAATTGGGTAATATGTCCTGCCTGACCTGATTTAATTTTCCCAAGTGTTATCAACCTCAACGCTTGTTCTTTGTTCAATGCGCCACTAACAGCCAATGCCCTCCATTCTGCGGTAGTCATAGCATTTCTTGAAGCAATCAATCCTTTTTCAGCGGCAGTTAAAGTGCGGTAATTGGAAGCCATCACTAAATCCGCTGCTGTTTTCTGTTTAGCTGCGAGTGTTCCTTTTATTAATGTAGCATTTGCCACTCCCATGGCACGTGATCCTGCATAAACCGCAACCCGATATGTTCCAAACGCAGCTGTGGCCGCTGTTATAAAAGGTACAACTTCTTTCCAATTTTGAGCAAGGGTGGTAAGGCTTTCGGCAGTCCATTTCAATGTACTACCCGTTGACTCCGCAATATCACCAAGCATAATGTCAATCGCATCAGCCAAGTTCTTCCATTTGGACTTAACTGATTCTGAAAGAACTTCCTGCATGTTATTAAACATACCACCATCATCCGTAAGTTCCCAAAGAACATCTTTTACATCCTCAAACGTAACCTTCTTTTTCGAGATCATATCAAGCACTTCACCGGCACTGACAATGCGGCCTTCCAACTTACTGAATCGCTCGGCCAGTTTATCCACCATAGGAATGTTCGCTTCCGTCAATTGTCGTAATTCCGTTCCTTTCAAGAATTTAGCAGCCTTTATCTGACCGTAGGCCAATATGATACGTCCCATATCAACACCTACACCGGCCGATATATCAGCCAGCCTTTTCATGGTATCATACAATTCATTGTATGGTATAGAATACGCGGAAAGTTGTTTGGCATACTGATTCAAGTCCATAACCCCGAACGGAGAAGCAACAGCCAGTTTCTTAATCTGATTGAATATGGTTGTAGCTTTGCCTTCATCTTGCAGGATAGAGGCCATTGCAATTTTCTGATTCTCCAATTCACCACCAATATCAACCACTGCACGTAAGAAATTTTGTGCCGCATAAATGGAGTATAGCCCTAAAAATTCATTTCTTAGTTGTCCGACAATACTCAACTGACTGTTCATTGCTCCATTCATATTGAGAGTGGCTGTCATGTGACGTCTTGCTGCATTGGCTGATCTCTCACGGGCATTAGCCAAATCCAGTTCCGCTTTGGCGGCACGTGCGGCTCTTTGTCGCGCAAGCTCCCGTGCTGCTGCGGCAGAAGCCTCCGCTTTGGTTTGAATGGCTGCGGCTTTGGCGGCGCGTAAATCACTTGCTGTAAAGTTTGTATTCAAACCGGCGGCTTAGAAGGCGACATCAACAGCTTGTGTGGTACTGGCCTTATCCACTACCACATTGATCTTAAACTTCTCACTTTGAAGCAAAGTCTTCATATCACCAACCAACTTCTTCTTGTCAAAACCCACATCAAGTTTTGCCTGCAAGTCTTTGGTGATTTCCGCTTTCAATTTTTTACGTTGTTCCGCTGTCTTATCACGGAACAGTATATCAAAATATAAATTACCGAGATCAGCCATATATTATTGTGTTTGTGTTACTTATAATCATTAATGTTAATTGCTGTTTCTCCATTGCCATACTTATCTTTCCAGCGTTTGGCAGCATCCTCTATTTCGCTTACGGAAGGGGATTTGAAGTTCTTCGTATCGTGCTTCTTTTCCTTGTTGTCCTTGTCACAATCTGTAACCACAATAGACACATCCATTGCCAATAGTTCAATTTGTGCATTTGTAAGTACCCAATAAATACCAAACAAGGGCTTGCTTATTGGAATCCCAAATACTCTCAAAGGCTCTGTCAGCCACGGATAGGACTTGCCTATTTCCCACGTTTGTCCGTAGCTGGTTCGTGAAGGATATGCTCTGCTTCCTCTTTTGTCATTGTCATCATCGTGTCCTTCATCGCGGTCAGATATATGGTAGCAGTCAAGTAGTCTTCCACTGGAATTTTTTTTTTGCCGACGGCTATAACCTTCATCAGCTCATGATCTCCATATTGTTTGATATAAAAGAACCATCGCCACAAGAAAGGATAGAAGAACTTGATCTTCCAATATCCGTTCAAAATGATAGCGGCTGCACATTGGCAACTGATCTTATCATCATTTCCCGATTTCTGCATGGTACTGGTGAATTTGCGTATAGTCCCTCTTTTCAGCCATGAAATACCATATTTCTTTCCTCGGACTTCCACATAGTCCACACTGTCTTCCAACACATCATTCAATAGCCTTTCATCCTCCGGTGTAGGAAGTGTTATGTCATTCTTCTTTGTCATATTTTATCGTGTTTTATACGAAAAAAGGTGGTGGCCGGTATCAAGTAGCTCACCACCTTTTCGCTGATATGAATTTTGCAAAGTGTTATATCCTAAGTTTTTTATTCGGACACTTTTTTACGTAAAATGTAAATAGAGGCACCCTTAGCATCATTCAACGGAGAAACAGATACATTAAAGTACCCCGGCTTATCCTGCTCGCTGACGAAGTTGCTATACCCCTCAACATTCGGTAAGAACAAGGCTGTTTGACGGTCTTCACTACGCATGAAGAGTCCTCCGATTACTTTCTTCGGTTCGATATTGTAACCTTCACCTTCATAAGTCTCACCATCAATGGTAGCAGTCATAGTCACCGTTTCCGCTTTCTTGTTCAGTAACAAGTCATTGATCTTTCCTGCCACGGAAGGTACTTGAAACTGAATATCGGAATCTCCAGCATTAGCAATAGAAGTCCAAGTTGCTCCGGTTGTCAACTTGATCTTGGAAACATCGGCAGCTCCGGTATCAAATGTAACTCCGTCAGAGAGTACCGGCAGCTCCATATCAAAAGCCGCTAAAGTTGCGAGGTCACTATTGACTTTGGACACATAATAAACCTCCTTCATCTGATTAAAGAGCACCTTTAACTCTTCCAGTTTGGTAGTAATAGAAATCTCTGCCATAATCGTATCTTTTTAAGTTTGTGTCATTTGTTTATTATTAGCTTCGCTTGTATTATTAAGGAATGAAAACCGAGTCCGTCATTTCCTCCGGGAAGCAATCGTGGACTTACAGCTGAAAACAATTCCGTCACTATTGGAAATTTTGAAACCACTTCCATTTGCATTTCATCCAAACGGACTGTATTCTCAATACCGTTTGAGCGATCATGCGCAAAAACGTTTATCTGACAGTAAGTGTCTTGGTAGGTACTTCCTTTATCTTGGATAGTTTGTGGCAACCGGATAACAACAAAGTCCTCGCCTTTTGTTCAGCAGCCGGACGATCTGTTATGAAAACCTTTTCACCAATGCCGGTTACTGCATCAGCGATTTGTTTTAATATATCCATACGTCTATAAACTGTCCGTCCCATCATTTCATTGGTTTAAAGTTCTTGAATAATGTATTTTGTGCCCTTTGAAATGTTCCGGTCAGAACATCTGCATTCAACACATTCTCCAAATAGGTTGAATATTCAGTACCCGTGCACATTACTATCTCAAATCCTTTACGTGATTCCGACTTATATCTTTTCAAGAAATCAAAGGAGAATGCTTCGCCATAACCTTTATCAGTTTCTATTGTTCCAGTAAAACGTCTGTTCTGATTATCATAACTGACACCTACAAATGTTTCACCTTTAGTCAGCTTTACTCTCACCGGTTGTTTCATTGAATCTCCACTACAAACGAAATAGGAAAATCTACCGTCCATGAATAATCCGCACGCATAACTGGTTATTGTATTACCCGTAAGATTCCGAAAGCCTGACTTGTTATCAAGTGCATCTTGGATAAGTTCTTCACAGCATTTAGTCAAGACATCAAAGATATATCCTGAAACAAGCTCCTTTGCCTTCCTTATTCCTTCATCAAACAATACTTCATTGCTCCGGTTATCCATGCGTTAATTTTTTGCAAGATTGAAATACACAGTTGTTCCCAAATTTCCGGCATAGCTATCAGTAACCATACATTGAGTGAAAGTGCCTTGTCTGTCCGTGACATCTATCAGATCACCGGCCAATATTCCTTCAACAATTCCGGGAAGGCTCAACAGATAATCGCTCTTTATCACATTATCGGTTTTGAATGTCCGCAAATTTGTACTACCTTCCTTTCGGCATATACCTTCATACAAGATCACCTTCTCACCATCACTGAAAGAATCCTCACCTATAATTCGGTAAACAGTACATTTGTGCGGATGCCGTGGATTATTTACTTTCATACTCAAAAATTGACTATTCTGATTTTAGTGCCCTTTACAACTTCTTCATCCCATTTCTCATACAGTTCTTTCGCCATTTCACGGAGTTGCCGCTTGTCGTATGCACTGGTCTGCCAACCACCTTCCTTATGCTTCCATCCCCCGTCACTGTCTTCGGTATCATTCTTACTGCTTGGAGTGCTTGCACACCACATGTAAATATCGGCAGTGGCAAGATCAAGCTGCCTTTCGGTCAGTTCACTTACCATTGTTCCAAAAGCGATTTTCCGCTTGACAAGAACCCTTTTGAGGGCGTTGTCCGCTATTTCATAAGCAGTTGCGCCACTCAAAAAGTCCTCAATGGTCATATCTTCCGTATGAGAAAGTTCCTCATTCATTCTTGCATGAATTTAAGAATTACACAGTTACAGTAGAGATGAACATATACTGTGGCATTCTCGGCACACACATTTGGGCGGCTTCACTTTCAATATAGATTGAATGTGTTTCAGGATTGGCTCTCTGTGTCAGTTTCAAGCGTCCACCGTCATAAGAAGCAACCTTGTTTGCCTCATATCCCAAAGTCAAAGGCTCCACACCTTGAATAGTACCGATCTGACCTACTGGTATAAAGGCAATATTGGTGGCCTTGAAGTTCTCCACTTGTTCAGTGATAAGATCAGGTTGTCCGTCCGCATCCTTACCGGGCTTGTCAACAAAAGCATAGCTGTCACGTGGCACGATTTCATCCACCTTAACCAGTTTCTTGAAAATGGCTTTCAGGCGGTCTTCATCTTCATTCTGTGCATTGGCAATAACCGTACTATCATCCGTCACAGTCGGATAGAGGGAATGGCCGATACGTTTAAGAACCGTGGTATGAGTCATTAAATCATCCCATAAGTCCTGCGCCAGCTCCATCCTGATCTTGCCCAAATAATGATATTTGCGGCGAATCTCTTTCACTCTGTTCTTTACATCCATAATCGGATCAGAGGCAGAGCCTTGATTTGCCGGAATATGTTCATCCTTAGTCCACCAGCGGCTTGTGCCGGCCAATACTTGATAATGGTTTTCAGGGATATTAAAGTCAATAGTGATACCCTTCAAACCACGTGGGTTGTTATCAGTATCAATAGTGAACTTACCCGTGGAAACAATTCTCATTCGCTGGTGAGTAAGCGCATTGTAGTACGATCCGATAAGACCGTCAGCACTTTCATCAAGCAAGCCCAAGAACACATTCTGCATCTCTTCCGTCAATGCGGACATGCCTACCCGTTGCAACAGCTGCAATTGTTGTCTCACAGTCACACGGTTCAAACGGTAGAACTTCTTTTGAGTCGGGATATTACCCGTCCTTCCTTCGAGTTCTCCCAATGCAGCTTCATAACCCGGACTTTCCGGATCAACGTAAGCTGGCAGCGTTTTCACGCCGAGGCTCGTAATAAGCTGGGAGAAAGTATAATCCAACTTGGTTGCTTCAAATTCAAAACCATCAATTTGAAGTAGGTCATACTTCTCCTTGTAACGGTCAATAAATTCTTGCCAAGTGTCCCCACCAAGCCCATACTCGATAACCTTGTACAAATCAATAGGAAGTGTATTCATACAATTGTCGTATTTTAAATGTTGTTTTCAAATTCTTTTACTGCACCCATACAATTTGAGGAAGTGTAGTAATCTTTTGCAGGATAGCGACCACTTCTTCGTCAAACATGTACTGATAAATCTCTCCGGCATAGACTACTGTCCCACTGGCCTTTGTGTTGCCACTGGCTACAAGAATATCTTCTTGCAAATAACCATTAATGCCAAGAGTGGTAATATCTGATTCAGCCGCCTTGATCTGTGCATCCGTATAAGCGGTGAATGTCTTACCTGAAAGATCAAACTTCACAGCTGTACCGGCAGGAATCTTGCCAACCGCAACCCAATCGGAAATGTTGCTCACCATACCACCGCCCGGATAACGGTGACGGATTTCACGCCACACTTTACGGGCATGTCCGTATTTCACGGTGTTCACATCAAACGTGTTACCCATTGTTCCCATACATTTACTGTTTTAGAGTTAATAATTTTAATTCTTCTTCCAGCCTTCCTTCTTGCCTTTACGTTCAAAGTATCTGCTGGCTGCATTGTGTTGTGTTCCACCTGAACCGTCAGAAGTTCTTGGGGCGGTGCCATAACCCCTGCACGCCTTATATTCTGCATCATATTTTGGCAGAAATTCAGTAACCAGTTCATCCACAGTTTTCTTGGTATCGAAAGTTACCCCCTGCAAAGTCTTGCCCAATACGTAATCATCATTCGCTTGCTTGGCTTTCATTGCAGCCGTAACCTTCTTTAGCAGGTCAGCTTGAACCTTTTTGCTGTCTTCTGCATCTAAACGTGCTTCCAGTTCTTTCAGCTTCTTCTCCAGTTCATCATCGTTTTTCGGTGGTGCCGGTGGAGTTGGAGGTGTCGGGGGAGTCGGTTGGGGCTTATAGTTTTTCTTAAAGTCCTCAACTCTGGTTGCGACATCATGGTTGTACTGTCCTTGCATCCCTTTCAGAAAATTCACAGCCTTGTTCCAATAAGCCTCGTCAGGCTCCGAACCTTCGGCTACGGGATTAAGTTCTACATACTTCTGTAATGTCTGCGGTGAAAAACTGGTTTCTCCAAGTTTCTCGCTTAATGTGGATAAGATTTTTTCTTGTTCCATCGTGTTTATTTTGTGTTTATGTTGAATAAAAAAAGAGTCAGACAATGCTTTTTTGCATCAATCTGACTCTTTGGTCTTATTTTTCATTTAATAGTGGGCAGTATTGGACTCGAACCAATGAAGACGAAAGCCAATAGATTTACAGTCTATCCCGTTTGCCACTTCGGTAACTACCCGTTTTGT
>ERZ791654.978-NODE-978-length-12858-cov-1.620870_pt1 | contig 12858 bp, 13 predicted proteins | sample MGYA00509960_ERZ791654 | MGnify/ENA primary metagenome ERZ791654 (study PRJEB30046, sample SAMN00715198) | human gut metagenome | study: EMG produced TPA metagenomics assembly of the A metagenome-wide association study of gut microbiota in type 2... | reverse complement strand
AGGAAGCGTAAGCTGCATTCCATAGTGATTGACATACAGATGTCCCTGGCGTGTCAGAATCCGGTGGCTGCTGTAATAGAAGAGGTCATCAATGTCAAATTTTAACTCCCGGTGAATACTCAGATAATAACTGAAATAATTTTTGCGCAGATAGATGGGGGTAGGAATATACATATGATTATCCCGGAAATTGATCAGCGAAACAATTTTTTCAAAGGCAAGCTGGTTGGTCCGGTAAAATGCCTCATCGATGGTTTCTGTACCGGATAACAGCTCGCAGGCGGCAGTGTATGCCTGATGTGCCTGAACTTCCGAGGGAAAGCTTCCGAGGCTGATATGACGGCCTTTGTGCGTAATATTGGAGCGATAGTATACGGTTTTGTCTTTTTTTGTTGCAAGATATACGCCGGTTAACATAAATTCTCCTTTCGCCCTGACAGGTTATTTTAGTAGTATAACATAGGAAATTCATTGACACCACCCACTTTTTTACCTATAATGTACGAGAAACGTTATGATTAAATTTTTGTAAAATGAGGAAGAAAAAATGGAATTAATGTATTCAAGCACCAGAAATGATAAAGTAAAACTGACTGCATCCCAGGCAATTTTAAAGGGTCTGGCAGATGATGGAGGGCTTTTTGTACCGGAGCGTATCCCGGCACTGGATGTCCCAATGGATACACTTGCAGATATGTCCTATCAGGAGACTGCTTATGAAGTCATGAGCCGTTTCTTTACGGATTTTACAGAAGATGAGTTAAAGGATTGTATCAAAAAAGCATACGACAGCAAATTTGATACGCCGGAGATTGCACCGCTGGTAGATGCGGACGGTGCTTATTATCTGGAACTGTTCCATGGTCCGACAATTGCATTTAAGGATATGGCACTTTCCATTCTGCCACATCTTTTGATTACCTCTGCAAGAAAAAATCAGGTGAAAAATGATATTGTTATTTTAACAGCGACATCCGGAGATACTGGAAAAGCTGCCCTTGCAGGATTTGCAGATGTGGAAGGCACAAAGATTGTTGTATTTTATCCGAAGAACGGTGTCAGCCCGATCCAGGAAAAGCAGTGCAATTGTATTAGCGGGAGGACAAGGAACAAGATTCGGGGGGAAAAAACAGTTTTTGGAAATTAAAGGAAAACCATTATGGAAACATGTTCATGATAAATTATGCAAATTTATTTCAGATGAGGATATTGTTGTTGTAGGGGTTGATACAGAGGGGGGGATTACAAGATCTCAATCCGTAATTAATGGGTTGACGTATTTAAAAGAAAAGGGAAAAGCATATGAAAGAGTAATTATATTGGAAGCTGCTAGACCATTGATTACACTAGAACAAATACAGAAGATTATTAAGGATGAACATAAAAGTACTACGTATGCATTGCCATTAACTAGTACTGTGGTAAAGAGAGATGGAAGCTATTTAAATAGAAATGAATTATATAAACTATCTACACCGGTGGCATTTGATTTTGACTTATTTTATGAAGCATATACGTCTGGAAAATATTTTGATTATACGGACGATACGCGTATTATGTATGAACAATATGGAATAAAACCATTTTTTTTGGAAGGTGGTGAAAATATGTTAAAAGTGACTTATCATAGTGATCTGGCAATTCTTGAAATGTTGATGGAAAAGTATGATTTATAAATTTTGAAATTAAGAAGGGAGCTATAGTGGAATGCCATATGTAAATACACGAAAAATGCTGCTAAAAGCTCAGAGCGAAGGTTATGCGATAGGAGCGTTTAATATCGAAAATATGGAATTTGTTCAGGCGGCAATCGAGGCGGCGGAAGAAATGGAATCACCTATAATTTTGGCTACTTCTGTTAATACATTGAAATATGCGTCTTCAAATATATTTTCTTCAATGGTAAAATCAACTTGTGAAAATTCAGAAATACCAGTTGCTTTGCACTTAGATCATGGCGAAAGCTATCAAGATGTTATTGGAGTTATTAAAAGTGGCTATTTATCTGCTATGATAGATGGATCTAAACTTACATATTTGGAAAATGTAGAGTTGACAGCGAAAGTTACTGCTTTATGTGGAAATTTTGATATTACCGTAGAAGGCGAACTGGGGGCAATTGGCGGGAAACCAGGAGATTTAAGGGTGGAAGAATTAATGTATACAGATCCTGAAACAGCAAATGATTTTGTACGAAATACAAAGGTGGATTCATTGGCAGTAGCTGTTGGCACTGCGCACGGAAAGTATAAATCAACCCCTAAATTGGATATAAATAGGTTGGATCAAATTAGAAAAAAAGTAGATGTCCCATTAGTTTTACACGGGGCATCTGGATTGAACGACAATCAAATTAGAAGTTGTATTAAAAATGGTATTTGCAAAATTAATATAGCTACAGAATTAAGATGTATTTGGACACAAGCTATAAAAAAAAGCTATGCAGAGACACCGGATATTTATGATCCAAAGAATGCAGCTGGGGAGGCAAGAAAGGCAGTTAAGGAACTGATTAAAAAGAAGATTTCGTTGTTTGGGAGTGAGGGAAAGGCAAAGTAAGTAGTTCATGGGTTTACATATTTTTATTAGAAAATTTCTTTTTTAATTGCGAGAGCTTGATATTTTACCGCTTTCAAGGATAATTAATTTTTAGGCGGCTAAAAGAAATAATAGAAAATTTATGCTTTAATATGTACATTTTTACATGGTGAATTTTAAAAATTATTTTATAATTCCTGCAAAGGGCGCTTGCCAACTGCGATATGTTTTGATAAAATAGAACGAACGTTCGATAAATAGGTGCGCATATGGGGAAAGAGCACCTATAATTTACATTGTAAAAATAATAAAATGCAATTATAATGAAGGAGAAGTGGGATGGCAAACGAGGAACGTATCAACAAAATCATAGATGAGTTGACACTGTTTGATGATGATTTGATGAGCCGGGTGTTTGATAAGAATATCGAAGCAACAGAATACGTGCTGCAGATCATTCTTGGAAGAAAGATTACGGTGGTAAGTGTCAAGGGGCAGGAAAATTTCAAAAATCCAGTTACAAATGGAAGAAATATTACCTTAGATGTGCATGCAGAGGAAGAAGACGGACAAGAAATTGACATTGAGGTACAAGGTGGAGCAGAGGGAGCGCATATCAGACGTGCCCGTTTTCACAGCAGCATGACAGACGCCCGGATGTTAAAGAAAAAGCAGAAGTTCAGAGACCTGAAGGATTCCTATGTGATCTTTATTTATAAGCATGATAAGTTTGGAAAAGGACTGCCAGTGTATCATATCAATAGACATATAGAGGAAACTGGGGAGTTGTTTTCGGATGGTTCACATATTATATATGTAAATGGAAAATATAAAGGCGATGATGAAGTCGGAAGGTTGATAAGAGATTTTCATCAAAGCGAAGCGGAAAAGATAGAAAATAAGGCATTGGCAGATGGAGTGAAACATTTCAAGGAGACGAAAGGTGGGAGAAAACTTATGTGTGAGGCAGTAGAAAAGTATGCACAGGAAGTTGCTGAAGAAAGAGAGAAAAAGGCGGAAAAGAGAGGAGAAAAGAGAGGAGAAAAAAGAGGAGAAAAACGCGGAGAAAAGCGCGGCATTTCAAGAGGAGAGATACTTAAAATAATAAAGATTACAGTAAAAAAAGTACAAAAAGGCTATACGATGGAGGCCGTGGCAGAAGATTTGGAAGAAAGCGTGGATACCCTGCGCCCGATATATGAAGCGGTAGAAAAAGCAGCACCGGACTATGATGCAGAGAAGATATATGAGAGCCTCGACAAATAGAAGATTGTTTTCAGGGCAGGGATTCGTATCACTGTTTAAAACAAAATTGTATTTTTAATATTAATCCGTTATACTATATGCAAAGTATAACGGATTTTTAGTAATTAAATAAAACTGTATATGCGTCAGGAGAGATAATTATGTTAACGATTGTTTATGGAGAGGTCGATGAGGCAATTAGCGACCCCGATACTTATTTTAATCATACCTATTCAAAAAAATGGTTTGATGACCCTTTTGTTAAGGAGATGGTCCGGGCGGTAGACAAGTCGGAGGTATTGTCATCCCATGCAATTGAAAGTCCTGTTCTTGGAATTATTCCGACAACAAGATTGTCTGGCGGGGTAAAGGCTCTTATCCTTATTTACAAAAAGCCAGAGTTATTGATAGATTGTACTGCATGTGGTGAAAATTGTGCCGAATGGATTCTTAGGATTGCGGAAAAACAGGATACTTTGATCAATCTGAATTATTTTATGGATTTTCCGGAACCGTTTGAACTTAAAATAAAAAATACAGGTGCTGTTTGTCACAATTCAAAAGAGTTGTATCGTAATTCTATTCATTTTGTGAGGTGAGCAGATGATATGGTAGGGAAACATAGAGTTCAAATTGGTGACAATACAGTCAGATATGATTTTGTGGTATCGCGAAATATTACCATTATACGTGGGGATAGCGGAACTGGAAAGACGACTTTGTATAATCTTATACAGGAAATGAACCAGAAGAAAAACAGTGGGATTGTATATAGTTCGACATTAAGTTATCTGCCCCGGCTTATTACGCCGGATTACGTGCTGTGTGAGGATGGGATTCTAATTCAGAGTTGGAGATGTTTCATGCTTTAGCTGAAAAAGTTTCAGCAGAATGTCATAGCGTACATGGAAAATCCAACATTCCTGAAAAATCCAAGTGACTATACAGAGAGCACAAAATACCTGAGCTGGGAGAGGTATTTTACGCATGTACTGGAAGAACATACGAAGGGGACAGAGCTGGAATATCACAAGAAAAGATTAAACAAACAGTATCTTTATGCCAGAGCGATGAAAATATTATCAAAGTTTTTACTGGACAGTAATATTAATTTTGACAGGTGCATGGTATAGGAAAAAAGGATGAGATAAAACCAGCGTCTAGGCCCGACACATAAAGAAAGGAGAACGAAAATGATGAAAGCATTAAAAAAACAACAAATTGCGGTCATTTTGGTACTGTCTGTCATACTCAGCACATTTGCAGCTGTTACACCTGTAAGTGCGGCGACGCTGTCTGCACAGCAGTATTTGGAAAAGATGGATATAGCGGTGCGAAACTTAAAATCATATGATTTTACGCAGACAACCGATCAGAAGATGACAATGGAAGGGCAGATCATTCAAAATAAGACGGTGGTAAAGCAAAGCGTATACAACAGTCCTCTGAAGGTAAAAAGCGTAACAGATACAACCACAGTACTTGCAGGAATGAGTTCTAAGAACCAGGCGGTTGCCTATCTGACAAAAGATGCGGATGGATTGCTGTGGGAATACATTTCTTCCAATGGTTCCGGATATCAGAAAACAGGGATTTTAAACTATACCAATCAGATCAAAGGTATGGATATTTCCATGTATTCGGATGCAAAAATTGTGAAAAAGAAAATAAAAGTCAACCGGATTAATACCGTTCAGATTTCGGCGCAGGTAAAGGGCTCCGATGTGGTGAAATTTTTGGACCAGATGGGAATGAGCAAAGAGATCAATGCGGCAGCTGCTGTGGATTACAATACGTTGCCGGCAATCAAAGTGACCTGTTGGATCGATAAAAAAACCTGTCGTCCAGTCAGAACCACGGCGGATATGAAAGCGTTTATGAACGGGTATATGTCGGCGCTGTATCAGAAGCTGGGACAGGATCTGAAACTTGTTTATTCGCAGGCAAAAGCAACGGTAACCTATAAAAATTTTAATAAGGCTGCAACATTTACCATACCGAAGGAATGCAGATAAAGATTGTAGTGATTTATCCCATTACAACCCTGGGACGTGTTATGGCAATCAGATAACTGTTTTCCTGGTGCTGAGGGAGGATTTGTCGATTCTTCCCCAGAAGGATACCATATTGCGGATGAACGATATTATGGTCATCCGGGAGGAAAATAAAAAATAACAGAATAGGAAAAAGGTACTCGTTCCGTCAACTTTTCTTGGAAATTTTGTACAAAAATATTTTACGAAAATTATCGAAAACTTATATTGCGAAAAGAGGGCTGTTTCGTTAGAATAATTTTGTAAAAAGTAATGGCCATACTTTTTGTCAACTGGGAAAAGGATATAATGGAAAAGATGGAGGGAACTATGAAAAAGAGATTGTATCAGGCTCTTCTTGGACTTGTACTGTCTGCATCGGTAGCAGCTGGGGGATTTTTTGCTGCAGTACCGCAGACTGCTTATGCGCAGAATGTTGCGACAGATTCGGAGTCCGGATATCATCTTGCAGATAATGTGCAGGATGGTGTGATTTTGCATTGTTTTGACTGGACATACCAGCAGATCATCGATGAATTGCCGGATATTGCAAAAGCCGGATTTTCATCGGTACAGACATCTCCGGCGCAGCTGGCCGTGAAGGGAAACAGTATCTGGTATTATCTGTACCAGCCGAATTGTTTTGCTGTGGGAGATTCCGGACTGGGATCGGAGGCAGATCTGAAGAGACTTTGTACAGAGGCGGACAAATACGGAATTAAAGTGATTGTGGATGTGGTTGCAAATCATTTGGCAGGAGATCACAGCAATATTGATTCTGATTTGAAAGGTTCTGAGTACTGGCATCATGCAGGCAGTAATATTAATTATAAGAACCGCTGGCAGATCACGCATGGAGATATCGGTATGCCGGATCTGAATTCGGAAAACTGGCTGGTGCAGCAGAAAGTTTCGAATTATGTGCAGCAGCTGAAGAACGATGGTGTGGACGGTATCCGGTGGGATGCTGCAAAACACATTTCACTGCCGTTGGAAGGCTGTGGGTTCTGGAGTACGGTCATTGACAAGAGCATGTACAATTATGGAGAAATTCTTGTTGGGGCAATTGATGAAAATGAAGTGGATCAGCGTACCGCAAGCAACATCAATTGGATGAAAGAATATACCTCTTATATGTCGGTAACCGACAGTAATTATGGAAACGATGTGATCAACGCATTTAACAGCGGACGTGTTCCGAGCGGATTTGGTTCCTGGGTTGTTTCCGGACTGAGCGAAGATACCCTTGTTTACTGGGCAGAAAGTCATGACACTTATGCAAATGATGGCGGATCAACAAAATATGTCGATCAGAACAAAATCGATCGTGCATATGCAATTGTAGGAAGCCGCGATGGTGCATCGGCACTGTATTTCTCACGACCTGCGCAGACAGACAAAGAAAAAATTATGGTCGGACAGAAAGGAAGCACGCATTTTGAGAGCGCAGAGGTGGCTGCGGTCAATCATCTGCATAATGCATGCATCGATGAGGAAGATTATTATACAACAACGAGTGATCTTTCTGCAGCAGCGGTAGTCAGAGAGAGCGGTGCATGTGTGGTTCTTGGAAGTGGCGGTAACCGCGAGGTTACGATTGCAAACGGCGGACTGCGCAAAGATGGAAGCTATACCAGAACAACTCCGGGAGTTTACTATGACGAGATTACGGGAAATAAATTTACCGTTACACAGGATACTATTTCAGGAGAAGTGGGTTCCACCGGAATTGCCGTATTTTATAAGGATGATAATGGGCATGGAGGCGGATCTGGCGGATCCGGCGGATCAGAGACCAGTGAAACCCGTGATATTTATCTGGATGTTACAAACTGTTCTTGGTTTGGCAGTGATTCAGCGGTAGCAGCAATAAAAACAGATAAAGATACCACATTTTCAAAGATGACAACAACAGTTACTACGGATACAAATAAAACAGTATATACGGCAAAGGTTCCGAAAGACGCTACATCTGCAACCATTGTGCGTATGCTTCCGAGTGGAAAATACTACAATGAAAAAACCATTACACTGAACCAGAGTTATAACCGGTATACTTCAGATGGAAACTGGCTCTCACTTACTACCGATCTGTATAACACACAGGGAGGCAGCGGAGAGACACAGACAGGCATCAACGTATATTTTACCAATAATTATAATTGGAGTAATGTGTATGCATATACCTGGGGAGGAGACGGAAAGCAGGTGCAGTGGCCGGGTGAAAAAATGACTTATGTGGGACAGAATGAGTATCAGCAGTCGGTATACACGCTTCAGGTTTCAGCGGATTGTAAGGGACTGATTTTTACAAACGGTTCCGGTGCGCAGACCGTGGATATCACAAGCGGGATAAAGGAAAATGGTGGATATTATATTTCCGGAAATGCTTCCGGTAAGTATTCGGTTAGAACATACACCTATCAAAAATAAATGTTTCTGAGAAGAGAGAATGGCTGTTTGCGAAAACGGCTATTCTTTTTTTATCTAAAATGGCATATTTCTTGTCAGAAGCAATTGAAATTATAATTCAAATATGATAGGATAAAGTAGGCTGTCTAGTGTAGAAAAGACACATAAGGCAGAGTGGGGGATATATGTAATGTCAGAGAATGATAGTTACTACATATAAAATTATAAAACTACGGAGGAAGAAACATGAAGAACAAAGATTATTTAACAGTAAGACAGGAAGAATTAATGAATTTTCTGTGGAAGGTCAATGAGCCGCTGACTGCCAACGAGATGGCAGAGCGTCTGGCAGAAGACGGATGGAACAATGTTACATTGTTTAAGACCGTTCAGTCTCTGACAACGGATGGCTATCTGGAAGTTGTAGGACTTGAGAAAACCGTCAAGACTTATGCACGTAAACTCGCTCCGTCTATGTCAAAAGACGATTATTATGCATCTGTATTGATTAAGCGTGGAATTGACAGCAGTTCTATTGCGAACATTACAGCTGCTCTGATCGGAGCAAAAGATAAGCAGGCAAAAGAAAAAAATGCAGAGGTTATTGCAAAGTTAGAGGAGATTATTGATACTCTGAAAAATGATGAGGAATAAGAATGCAAATAACGATATTTTCGGTTTGGATGACGTTCGTTTGGTGTAACATTTTTATTGTACTGTGCTACATTCTCAGAAAACGATCGGTTCTGCTGAATTTATCCAGTATGACAGGAATCATCATTTTATATTTGTTTTGTCTGATCAGGCTTGCCGTCCCGGTGGAATTGCCATGGACGAAAGTGGTATCCGGAGGCAGCCTGTATAATTTCCTGTATCAGATATTCGGGTGTGAAATAACCTGTGTGGCAGGGCACGGAATCTATGTCTATCATATATTTGTGGTGGCATGGGGAGTGGTCATGGCAGTTCTTTTGACGCGGTATCTGATACAGTATCACAGAGTTGTGTCGTATTTTTCAGAGATGGAAAAAACGGAAGATACAGAATTAAATAATATTTTAGATGAAATTTGTACGGATAAAGAAAAGCGGAACATTAAGATCGTACAGACAGCCGCGGTAGAAATACCGTGTTGTATAGGGATTTTTGAGAAACGGATATTGATTCCGGACAAAAAATATTCGCGTGAAGAATTGCATTATATTATTCTACATGAATATACACATTTGGATAATAAGGATATACTGACGATACAGCTGATCAACATTCTGTGTATCGTGTTCTGGTGGAACCCGTTTGTGTATATTTTAAAAGGAGATATGTATCAGAGTATTGAGATCCGTTGTGACCAGACGGTTACAAAGAAACTCAAATCGGCAGAGCGGGGGAACTATCTGACGGTGATATTAAAAGAGTATAAGGCAAGTGTGCAGGAAAAAGAATTTCGAAAACCTGCAGGAGCCATGCCGTTGTTTGAAGATCATTCGGATCATCTGATCGAACGATTTCGTCTGGTCGCGGAGGGAAAGCAAAGCAGTTCGCGTATTGGAAGAATTCTTGTTCCGGTGATTGCGGTTGCGCTGTTGGTGCTTTCGTATTCACTTATCCTTCAGCCGAGGTATGATGCGCCAGAGGGAATTTATGATGTGCAAAATGGTCAATGTTGGGAGATAAAACAGAAAAATGCATATTTATATGAAAAAGCGGGGAAGTATTATCTTCATAGCGGAAATGAAAATTTCCAATTAGATAGTGAAGCTGTGGATCTTATGGAAAAAAGCGGATTTGAATTTCAGAAAGGAGAAAAATGATATGAAAAAGAAACTTTTAATTGTAGCAGCGGTATGCGCATCGTTATTTGTTGTGGGTCCTACTGTGAATGTGAGTGCAGCGGAAGTAGAGCAGGATGTGCAGGAGCAGAGTGTTCAGAACGATATTGGTGTTGCACCGTGTGCGGATGAGATTGTTACTAAATTTCGTGCTTATAATGGGAAAGTTCAGTATCGTCGTTGGAATCAGACCAGAGGATATTGGGTTGACAAGCATTGGATTAATTTGAACTAATTAAAGATTTTTGCCCCGGGGGCGCCCGCGCCGGCATTTTTTTATAAATGATTCTTTCGCAAATTATAATTCTTCCGGAAGTTCCCACGCCTGTGCCTGTTGTTCATATTCCGAAGCACGGGAGAGAAGATCCCCGGCAGAGCATGGATCACAGAGGTCATTTTCTGCCAGCGTGCGGTAACATTCCGCCAGTCGCAGCAATGCTTTTTTTCCTGAAATTTCAATATCCAGAACAGGCTGTGTCTCAAATGCAGCATTGTAAAACCACAGAGAAGCTTCCTGGGGATTCTGCCGTTCCCGGTAGTATTGTCCGATCTCATAACAGATTTCGGAACAGGAAGAACTGCACATATCTTTCAGACAGATCGAAAAGAAATCATCCACAGAATTTTGGATACGCGCAGCGTGCGCCAGAATACACGCGGATTCTGCATCAGCGTGCGCTTCATAGTGTATCGAAAAATAATCCGCCGCGCGTAGAAAATCTTCCTCATCCCCACATTTATAAAGTTCTCTTGCATACATGCGCGTGATTTTCTCCGAGAGGACATGATTTTCACGAAATGCTTTTTCAAACATGGCAAAATCCCGTTTGGCATGCATGGCATGTGGGCGGTGCAGAATATCAATATCACTGTCATAGATGACGGGATCGGTGCGGATCGTTTCGTGAACCGGATCGACCCATGAAAACGTGCGCAGGCGTTTAAAAAGTTTTGGACGTGGCTCTTTTTTACAGTTCTGCACGGTGTTGAAATCCGGTGGGGTGATATAGTTCATCTGAACAATTTCAATTTCCGGAAGAAGAGCGCCTTTTAACCGGAGAAAACGTCTTTGATTTTCCAGATCAAGGTATTCGTCCGCATCCGGACAGTAGATGTAATCCATGGTTGCAAGCGAAAACGCATAATTTCTTGCGGCGGAGAAATCATCACACCAGGTAAAATCATAGATCCGGCTGGTGTATTGTGCGGCGATTTCTTTGGTGCGATCTGTGGAGCCGGTATCAACGATGATGATTTCGTCCATCATGGAAGCAACGGAATCCAGGCATCTTGCCAGAACCGGTTCTTCATTTTTGACAATCATACATAAACTTATTGTGATCATAATAACAGATGGTCCTTCCGAGGTTTTTCTTTTATATTACACTATCCTGCAACAGTTTTACATAGAAATAAAGAAATATACTTGTATCTTTTTTGAACCATGGCTATAATAAAATTTATGTGGTGTGAAATTATAAAACAAATTTTGGCAGATATGCGGCAGCCACTTCAATATGTGCCATGGGCACTGGTTATTGTGGTACTTGGGCTGGTTGTAACAATTGTACTTTCTGAAAAAAAGGATGGAAAAAAAGCATCTGTCCGGTTTTTTCGTATACTTTTTGCGATTTATATACTTGTGGTGATACAGATTACTTTTTTTTCCAGAGAACCCGGTTCCAGAAACGGGTGCATGAATCTGGATCTGTTTTCCACGTGGGGATACAGCGTGGTTACCCATGCATTTTTTATTGAAAATATTCTTATGACAGTGCCTTTCGGAATTCTGGCACCGCTTTGTTTTCACCGGCTGCGGCCGATGTGGAAATGTGTTGTGTTCGGAGGTGTCTGTTCGGTTCTGACGGAACTGAGCCAGTACGTGACGAAACGCGGGTATTGTGAAGTAGATGATATGTTGACCAACACCATAGGTGTTTTATGTGGTTGCATTTTGTTATGGCTGATTGAACTGATGACAGAGCGGAATAAGCATGGAATTGTTCTTTGCTCCCATGATTCCTGCAATCCTTGCCACTCCCAGCACATCACCCTTTTTAGCCGTGCCCGTAGATACAGCCCTGTATACAGCGTCATTTACCTTTATCGTGCCGCAGGCTTTCGCCACGCGGTATGTGTCATCCTTTGCGTGCACATCCACCATGTGGGCTTCCCCTGCCTCATTAAAATGTGTGAGCTTTTCTTTATTTTGTTCCTGATTATTGATATCTAATCCGTTTTGCTGCGTCAATTAATTAATCCTCATTGTAACTGTTCAGTTACCATAATTTATTATCTATTAGTAACTGCACATTTAATAAATCCTTATGCCGTGCTCAAATGCCGATACCGCCTCAAGCACACTGCCTGCTATACTCCTTGCCTTGTCAGAGATCGTAAAACAATTTGAAAGCTCCCCTTCGCGTGGATCGATATCCGCTATCTTGAAGCCTTCCTTGAAATAATAACCCTCACGGATAAGACCTCGTATGATGCCTGTAATTGTAGCATTTACCGGAACATATTCAGACAATTTATTGTCATAGCTTCCTTTATCCGGATATATCCGCGCTATCTCATCGCCCTTTTGCACAATATCTCCGATTTTTCTGACATCATAAATATATCCTGCTGCCGGAGCGTGTATCACACGCTCACTTGTGAAGCCTGCGATATTTCCCGGAACCCCTGTGTTGGGCTGTGCCATGCCATCGGTAATGATGCGCGCCAGATTGTGCCCACGCATGGACTCAATCACCAGATGCACGTCCTTGCCTGCCGCAAAGCCCGGACCTACTCGA
>ERZ791654.966-NODE-966-length-12957-cov-1.666563_pt1 | contig 12957 bp, 9 predicted proteins | sample MGYA00509960_ERZ791654 | MGnify/ENA primary metagenome ERZ791654 (study PRJEB30046, sample SAMN00715198) | human gut metagenome | study: EMG produced TPA metagenomics assembly of the A metagenome-wide association study of gut microbiota in type 2... | reverse complement strand
CCGTCATTTGGAAAGAAACCGGTGCAATATATTTCGAGAATAGCGCAGACAGACAGGATAATAGATGATTTCAAGGCTGATATCTCGTCAAATCAGATATTTATGATAACCGGAGTTCGAGGCTCGGGTAAGACAGTCATGATGACGAATATATCTTCGGAGATTGGAAAAGATGAGAACTGGATAACGGTGGAACTCAATCCCAAGAGAGATCTGCTGCAGAGCCTTGCCTCCAAAATATACAGTATACCGGAGATGCACGCCAGGTTCATAAGTGCAAAACTGGACTTCTCTGCATTTGGACTCGGTGTGTCCATAGAGAATTCGGACCCGGTCACAGACATTGAAAATGTTCTTGAATGCATGCTGGATCATATAAAAAAGGCTGGCAAAAGGCTGCTCATAACAATAGATGAGGTCATAAATTCTGAATATATGAGGATATTTGCAAGTTCATTTCAGATATTTGTAAAGCACGATTACCCGATATATCTGCTGATGACAGGATTATATGACAATATATACGAGCTTCAGAATGACAAATCTCTCACGTTTCTGTACAGAGCACCAAAGATAATGCTTGAGCCGCTTAATTATGTTGCGGTGCGGAGACACTACATGGATATATTTGGCATAGATGCGCAGTATGCAGAAAGGATGACGGCGCTTACCAAGGGGTATCCATTTGCGTTTCAGGTACTGGGTTATCTGTATTGGGAAGAGCGCGATACGAAAACTATTGATCAGATATTGCCTGAATATGACCAATATCTGGAGGAGTATGTATATAGCAAGATATGGTTAGAACTGTCAGAGCTTGATAAAAAGATACTTCTGGAAATCTCTGTAAGTAAAGAGAGCCGTGTCAAGAATCTGCGGGAGAAGCTGGAAATGAAATCAGAGTTATTCTCAGTATATAGAGCGGTTGAAGAGAAAAGGGGTTGTCGATACCAGAGAGTATGGCAAGATAACCCTAGCACTTCCAAGATTTGATGAATTCGTGAAATTACAGATGATATAATGAGCGCAAGTGAGCCAACATGCTTGCATGATATAATGAGCCGCTCATCAGTCGTGCGGAATATCATGGAATCTACCGTCCAGCTCCTCGGTCTTGACCACGTTGATAAATGCGTGCTCATCGATCCCACGGATCATCGGTATGAGCTCACGCTTCGCTTCCGAGTTGATGACGGAGTAGATGAGGGTTTTCTCCTTCTCCTCGTAACATCCGACACCCTTGAACAGAGTAGCGTCATGGTGAGTCAGGTCGCTGATGGCGTGGTAGATCTCATTTGACTTGTCGGAGATGATGAACAACGTTTCTTTCTTATATCTCTTATACAGAAGCTGGATCACCTGCGTGCTGCAGAACTGGTAGATGATGGAGTACAGAGCCTTTGACCAGCCGAACAGTGCACCGGCGGCGATCAGCATCACGATGTTTCCGAGCAGTATGTAGTTCCACGCATCTATACCCTTCTGGTGGGACAGGAATATGCTGATGAAATCAGTTCCCCCGGTGCTGGTTCCAACGTTCAGGCACAGGCTGATGGCGAGTCCGTTGATGAGACCGCCGAACAGGCTTACAAGCATTATGTCGTCAGTGAATACATATGATGGCAGGATATCCACAAATATACTCGACAGAAGTATGACTATGATCGAATAGAGGGTGAATCTTTTGCCGATATATTTGTATGATATGTATGTGGGAAACAGATTCAGCCCAATGTTGAAAACTGCAAAAGGCACGCTTATGTGCAGAAATTTTATTCCAATGTTCTGGAGAAGCAAGGATGCTCCGGAGAACCCGCTTGGAAACAGCCCTGCGGTCTTGGCAAAGCATCGGAGATTCCATGCGTATAGTATAGATGCAAATACGACGATGAACAGGCGAAATACCTGATAAAATCTTGGGTGTTTTAACTCTAGAGATTGAAACATAGCGGTACCTCCTTTGTAAGTGTCACTGTAAAATGCGGTTAATTTTCAAATGGGCGAACCCTCAAAGTCACGCCTAAATCCTTGCATATCTGGCGGCATAGCTCGATCTTATCCTCGGGCATGACCTTGTCAACAACTGTCATGACAACGTGTGGCACGTACCTTTTGGCAAGAACGGCAAAATCCTTGATGGCCGCGTAGGACTGAATCCCATAGCGTGATCTGGTCAGCTCAAGAAATTCATTTTCATCAGGGGCGTTCAGGGATATTGATACAGTGTCGAATCTGCCCTCAAGCTCTGGTGTGACATCTCTCCCATATATAAGATTGGCAAGTCCGATGGTGTTGAGACGGACTTTGAGATTGGGATATGTGTTTTTCAGTGAATCGATCACCGCGCATACGTCTTCCAGTCTCTCAAGAGGCTCGCCAAATCCGCAAAATACAAGTTCATTTATGACACTCAGGTCATACTTTGAGAAAAGTTCCAGAACCTCTTCTATGGAAGGCTCGCCATCCTTCAGCCAGAGAGTATTGTTCTCCTGCTGCTTTTTTGTCTGCCTCAGGCAGAACACGCAGCTGCAGGGACATTGGTTAGTCATATTCACGTATATATTTTTACCGGTGAGGTCCCCGCTCTCTGCTATGTCGAGGTAGCCCTCCTCACCAACTTTTCCGGTCACAGTGTATAAAACCATAGTTGAATCTCCAATCGTTTAAGTTATTCCTCAGTCAGATCCTTCATGTACATCTCAAAGCACAATCCCCAGTTCTCCGGAACATTGTTCTCAACGCAGTAGCTTATGCACTTTGATACATATGAAGCGGCCTTTTTCACGGACTCATAGACGCTGTGTCCGTTCAGATACATACCCGCAATGATGGCTGCGATCACATCTCCAGTGCCGCTCCTGTCGCCGCCGATCCTGTCAACCATGACCATCTGGAAATCCTCATCCTTGTTGTAGATGAAGTTGGCTATCTGAGTCTTATTGAAATGTATTCCTGTCACAACGATATGTTCCGGTCCCTGCTCCGCCAGGGTCATGCACATTTGCCTTAGCTCGTTCACGGTCACAGTGTGCTCCGGATATGGAAGATCAAGGAGGGTGCAAAGCTCCGTCAGATTAGGAGTGATAATGTCGGCATATTTTACAAGCTCCTTCATCTTGCTGCACATAGACGCGGTATAGGTTGGGTACAGCTTGCCGTAGTCACCCATGACGGGATCGACGATAACAAAATTCTTCTCGTTTTTAAAGTATTTGATAAAGTCGATAACTATATCAACCTGTTCCTCAGAGCCGAGAAATCCTGTGGATATGGCATCGAACTGCAGATCCATATCTTTGTAGGTCTGGATGTAATCCCGCATTTTGGGTGTGTAGTCATCAAAGTAAAATATAGGAAACTGTGTATGTGTAGATAGTATTGCTGTTGGCACAGTGACAGCCTGGATCTTCATGGCGGACACTATCGGTGCCATGACAGCGATGGAACATCTTCCGAATCCTGTAACATCATTTATTAGAGCGATTTTTTTCTGCATCTTAGTTCTCCAAATTCAATAAATATAGTAGATTTTATCATCAAATACAGGTGTGTTCAATATTTGAATTCCGTCAGATCAAGTGAAATTTATGTGCAAAAGGGAGAGAATATGTAAAATTTCCGCATTGCCCCATATCTTGATAAGTAGTAAAATATAGGCAAATTTTGTATGGCTGGTGTTCAGGAGGAATGAGTATGAATGAAGTCGTTTTGAAGATATATGTCTTTTCGTCAATTATAATAGCCGCCATGGATATTATACTGGCGATGAAATCCATAAAAAAGAATAAGACGACGGGAAGGTTTCTGGGGCTTGCCTGCATAGGAGCAGCTATAGTTGATATCAGTTATCTTATCAGCATTATAAGCGATTCGTATATGGCCATGTCCGTCATGTCGAGTATATATTTTGTAAGCATTGATTATATGCTGGTATGTCTGCTCATATTTACTGTTTATTTTACAAACGGACGTTTTTCAAAGTATGGAAAGGCGGCGATAGGCTTATGCTTTTTTTACTGTCTGTATGAGCTTGTAATATTTGCCATAAACCCATTCAAAAATATAGCGATAGGGTATGTCAGAAGGGACACCGTCATAGCAAAATACAGCTATGATATGAAGCCGCTGTATGATATGCATCTGGTTTTTTCATATGCGCTGGTGGGTGTGGTACTCATACTCCTTGTAAAGAAGCTTTGCACGATTCCGCATGAATATCGTTTGCAGTACAGCAGTGTCATTCTGGGACTCTCTGTGCTCGTTGGGATAAATGCAGTATTTCTCTATGTTCCGGGTGCTGAGGTGTACAAGCTCCTGGATTATTCCATCTGCGGCTACAGTCTTACATCATATATTCTGTACTGGAGCTGCTTTAATTATTCAACCCACGGAATGCTCAACAAACTAAAGACGAATATATTCGAGAATATAGGTCAGGGAATAGTTTTGTTTGATTATGACAATCATTTGATCCTGCACAATGACAGAGCGGATGATTTTCTTGGAAAGGAGTTCCTCTGCAGATGTGAGAATCTTCAGCAGTTTCTTGAGACGTACGATCTGTCCGTTGATCTTGCAGCTGATGATGACAGTTTTTCTCTGCAGTGTTATATAAAAGGTGATGATGGAGACAGACCTTTAAGGTGTGATATCAGAAGGCTTGACAACAAGGAAGGCCGCAGACTTGGTCAGATGTTTGTATTTTCTGATATATCTCTGGAGACGGATATGCTTACAGGATTTCAGAAATGGGATAGCTTTCAGAGACTTGCCATGGAAGAGGTGGACCATTTTACGTTTCCGGTTGGAGTGGCAATATGCGATATCAACGGATTGTCTGTGATCAACAGCACCCTGGGTAATCAGGCGGGTGACCAGAGGATAAATGCACTTGCGGGCATCATGAGAAAGAACTTTCCAGAGAGAACATATTATGTCAGGGGTATTGATGCGCACCTGATAGCACTTTGCAGTCACAGCAGTGAGGAAGAGATGGCGGCATGTGTCGAAAAGGTCAAAGAACAGTATGATGGAAGTATACAGTATGCAGTGGGGGTGGCTGCGGATGAGGGACAGAGCATCGTCGCTGCAATCACTGATGCGGCAACAGCCATGAAGACAAAAAAGCTTGTGGACAGTGAATCATCGCACTCAGATATGCTGACATCGCTTATAAGGGCTCTTGAGGAGTGCGACAGCGATACGGAACAGCATGTGCGTCGTACACAGGAGCTGGGGGCTGAGCTTGGCAGACGAATAGAGCTGTCAGATAGCCAGCAGAGCAAGCTGGCGCTGCTCTGTCTGCTCCATGACATAGGAAAGGTAGGAGTTCCTATGGAGATACTTAACAAACCGGGAAAACTCACGGATGAGGAATGGAAGATCATGCGTTCCCACGTTGAGAAGGGTTATGAGATCGCCATGAGCAACACAGAACTCAGACAGATCGCGGAGGAGATAAGGCATCATCATGAGAGATGGGATGGAAATGGATATCCGGATGGACTGAGCCGTGAAAGCATACCGGTTCTGTCACGTGTGATCGCGGTGGTCCCTGCATTTGACGCAATGATCAATGACAGACCTTACAGAAAGGGCATGCCGATATCAAAAGCGATAGAAGAATTAAAGAGCTGCGCGGGCAGCCAGTTTGATCCATATATAGTTTCGGAGTTTATAAGGCTTGTATCAGAGAAGTATGCAGATTCGCTGGCAGCTGACTCAAAGCAAGGGGCTGCTGATGGTGGTGTCGGTGCAGATGGTAATGGAGAGAATGTTGGTGATCGAACTGCCCCAGGAGATGGTCTGGCGGACGCTGATGGTGATGGCGCCAGCACAGACGACGAACAGACAGAGATCCGGATTATGGCGCGCAGACAGATGGTGGATTCTACTGAATATGGCAAGGATGCGTTTCGTGTACATACAGTCAAATATAGCAGATATCTGGTGGATGAAAACTGGAGGATCATATCTGTAGACGATAATTTTGAGGAGCTTACGGGTTACAGCAAGGAGGACATAGAGAATAATATCATAACCCAGATCGACCTTATACCGGACGAGGATAAAACAGAATATCTCTGTCAGGTAAATGCGAATCTGGCAAAGAGCACATTTGTATTTCAGGAACACAAGATACACCGGAAGGATGGCAGGGATATATATGTATTATGTACTGGAAGAATGTTTTATGATTCGGCACTTCAGAAAGACAGAGGAGAAATAGTAATAGTGGATGTATCAAGTACATATGCTTTGAAGATGCTGACAGATGCGGAGCAGAATAAGGCGGATGTGAGACTCAGAAACTGGGAGAATACCTATCGTACAGATCCCCTCACAGGACTTTTGAACCATGCGGCATTTAGAAGTGACATGGAGCAGAGACTTCTTGAGTGTACGCACACAGCGGTGATGATCATGATGGATGTGGACAAATTCAAGCAGTACAACGACACTTACGGACATCACAACGGTGACAAATATCTTGTCCTTGTGGCACAGGCACTGCAGGCAGCACTTCGCGGTGATGACCATGCATGCCGTATGGGCGGTGATGAATTTGCAGCTATGCTGTTCTTCAACAAGAGTGTGTCTGATGATGTGATAAGGGAACGTGCCCAGCAGATATTTGACAAGGTGAACCTGACTGTGAAGGCCACAGAGGGAGGAACAGGAATCTCCATGGGTGCGGTGATCGCAAGAACTGAACTGACATTCAACGAGATGTATGAGGAGGCGGATAACGCCCTCTATGATGTTAAGGAGAGTGGAAGAGGCAGGATTGAGGTGAAGAGGCATGGGGAGTAGATTTAAGGGTGCATGATTTGTGAAAGTGACGAGGTATTGCTTATGATAAAACGAAAATTTGCAACATTTATGTTGACATTAATACTGGTGATGACAGGTGTATCGACGATTCGTGTGATAGGCTATGCGCAGGAAGAATCTTCTGGTTCATCAACAAATCCCCAAGATGGAGTTACAGAATATAAGTACAGTGCTGAAAGTGATTCTCAAAAAGGTGTCGCATTAAAGGTTGAATGGAACGAACCCAAATTAGGAGAGGATACAACATTCCACGTTTCGGCGGATGGTGGCAGTGGCCGGTATTTGTTTAGAATGGATGCACCGAGTTATTCCAACCCGGGTGAGTATAGTTTTGAATCCGTGGCGGATCCAAGCCGCGGAGCGTGGATTCAATACACAGATGAGTGCGAATCTCACGACTTTGAATTCACAATGGCTGCTTCGGGAGTCTATAACTTCAGGTTTTATGTAATGGATAAAACCTCAGGGGTCTATTATATGCGTGTGAGCACAAATATACAGGTATCTGACAGGGCTTATCCGAGCGTGGGTGACATCGTGAATGCTGCGGTAAAAAAGTGCAGCAAGGAGACTGATGGTTCAGACTATGAAAAGGCATTTTGCGTGCATGACTGGCTGTTGCAGCAGCTTGATTACGATCATTCCCTGAAATGGTCTTCGGCAGAGAGCGCACTGACACGAAAGCTGGGGACATGTCAAGCCTATGAGAGTGCCTATTCAAAACTGCTTACTGCAGCCGGCATAACAAATGCTGAGACAAGGGATACCTATGATGGACATACCTGGAATGCCATGAAGCTGGATGGCAAATGGTATCAGGTGGACTGTACATGGGATGATACAAAAGACAATTATTATAACTTTGATCCTACGCATTTGTATTTTGGACTGACGGATGAACTCATGGCGTTGGCACACAACGGTCATAATAAGATTTATATGGCAAGCGGTTATGGTACACGTTCTACAAGCCTGGCAGACAACTACTTTGTCAGAAACGGAGATGCCGCAAAGTGGGCGCGGGCCTACGCTGACAGGATTCAGAAAAATCTCAATGCAGGTAAAACCAAATTCGAAGTTAGCACTGACAATGCGTCATATCCGCCGAGCATTTCGGGTATTCAAAATGGGATTATCGCATATGCCTTAAATCAGATGACGTGGAAGGCGGGAAGTAAAAAAGTTACATTGCGTGTGGCGGGAGCATCCACCAAGCTTTCTTTTACTGCAAAATATACGGACACAGTAAAGCGCGTGAGAATAGCATTTGCTCCAAATGGAGGGCGTGTGAGTTCTGGAAGTAAGACAGTCATTTGTGGAAAAACTTACGGAGCACTGCCGGCACCGACCAGAAGGGGATATACATTTGCAGGCTGGTACACAGCAAAGAGTGGCGGCAGCAGCTCGGTTGTGAGGACCACCAGGAATCAGACATTATACGCAAGATGGAAGCTGGTAAAGTATAAGATCCAGTACAGGCTTGGCAAGGGGACAAACAGCCGGTCCAATCCAGCCGGTTATACCGTCAGATCTAGGACTATAGTCTTGAAGAAGCCGGTCAGAAAGGGTTATACATTCAAGGGGTGGTACAGCGATCCAAAATTCAAGAAAAAGGTTACGAAGATTGCAGCCGGCAGCACCGGCAGCAGGAAACTCTATGCCAGGTGGGTGAGAAAATAAATTCGTATAAATCGATGCAAAACGAAGAATAGCCCCTTTGTTGTCGAATTGTGAAAAATATGCGATAATGAGTGCTGGAGAAAATATTTGGCGCCAAGGAGGCATAAAGGGGATTATGGCAAAGATTGCGTTTTGTGATGATGATGTTTCTGTGCTTGCTGAGATGCAAAGGCTTATGGAACAGTATTGTGCGGAGAGAGACTGCAAAATAGAATACAGTATTTTTAATCATCCTTTTGACCTGGTGGCGGAAATAGAGAAGGGAAACAGATATGATATCCTGTTTATGGATGTCTTGATGCCGGGAGAGAATGGAATTGAAGCGGCAACGGAGATACGAAAATACGATAAAAACGTCAAGATCATATTTGTCACTTCGTCCTCTGAGTTTGCGGTGCAGTCTTACGTTATAGGTGCATACTATTATCAATTAAAGCCCATCTGGGCAGAGAGCTTTTTCCGTTTGCTTGATTCTGTGCTTGCAGCCTGTAAAAAGGAGGCGGAGACCAGCCTCATTCTGCGATGTAAGAGTGGAATCACCCGTATAGATATAAAAGCCCTGGAATATTGCGAAGTCATTCACCGCACCCTTATATTTCACCTGAATACAGGAAAAGTACTGGAAAGCGCCGGCAGCATGGATGAGCTTGTAAAGCAGCTTTCCACGTATCCTTTTTTTCACAGACCTCACCGTTCTTATCTGGTAAATCTGGAATATGTGCAAAACATAACATTTAGGGGGATTACCATGTCTAGTCTTGCAGAAATACCGGTTCCACGGGGAAAATACAATGAAGTAAAGGATGCATTCCTTGAATATGCGTTCCAGAACAGGCAGGTAATGATATGAGCCTATATATTTCGCTTCTTAACAATATGGCTGTGAGCTTTTTTGGGGGAATATTATCAGCGTCTTTTTGTAATGTTCAGGCTTCAGCAACAGTAGATAACTGGCATATAGCGTCCGGCGTCTTTTTGTAATGCGCTGTCCACCAGGAAAAGAAAACTCATTTTCATAGGATGCATGGTTTTACTCCCGCTGATACAGAGCATATTATATTTCAGCAAGGGCGCTGATTTTGTAAGACATATTTATCCGTTGGCGGTGCATCTTCCATTGGTCATTGTTCTCTGGATGTTGACGGGAAAATTGCTGTGGTCTGTTTTTTCTGTACAGGCGGCATACTTGTGCTGTGAACTTAGAAGATGGGTTGCACTTGCCACAGTTGCTGCATTTTCGGGAAGGCAGATGATGCAGGATATTACCGAACTTGTGGTTACAATCCCTGCATTGCTGCTTCTGCTTCATTTTGTGTCACCTGCAGTCAGAGGATTGTCAGATAAAAGTCTCAGGGAGCAATGGCAGTTTGGAATCATACCGGCGCTATATTATGTATTTGACTATTTTACAATAGTGTATACGAACCTTCTTTTGAGTGGTAGTTACGTTGTAGCGGAATTTATGCCTTTTGTATGCTGTGTTGCATATCTGGCCTTTCTCTTATATAACTCCAAAAAGGAACAGATGCAGAATGAGATGAAGCTGATCCGGAATAATCTGGATCTGCAGTTAAGTCAGGCGGTGAGGGAAATCAGCAGTCTGCGTGAGTCGCAGACATTGACCAGACAGTATCGCCATGATATGCGTCATCACCTGCAGTATGTGTCTACATGTATAGAAAATGGTGAAGTTGAACAGGCGCAGGCTTATATATCGGGAATATGTAAGGAGATTGAGGCGCAGAAGGTCCAAATATACTGTGAAAATGAGGCAGTGAATCTGATCCTATCTTCATTTGCGGGTAGAGCCAGGAAGAAAGAAATTGAAATAAAGATACAATGTGCAATTCCCGCAGATCTTACGGTGTCGGAAAGTGATCTGTGTGTGCTCTTATCTAATGCCTTGGAAAATGCCTTGCATGCATGTGTGCCTTTGGCTGCAGAGGGAAGATCATGCGAGATTGATGTGAATTTTTATGAAAGAAATAAACACCTTTTTTTACAGGTGGTAAATGACTGTAAAGCTCCCATAAAGTTTCAAAATGGAATACCTGTGTCTGATATGGAAGGACATGGTATAGGCGTTCAGAGCATATGTGCGATCGTGCAGCGTTACGGCGGGGTTTTCAGCTTTGCAGAAAATGATGGCAAGTTTACGCTCAGACTGTCATTGTAAAAGAGTGTCGATTCGATACATTTTTGGTACGATTCGTGCATTTAGACCTCACTGATTGCAAATACATAATAAAATATACTCAGATTATGTGATTGCAATAAAGAGGAGGAAATTATTATGAAAAAGACAATGAAAAAACTGATGGTTCTCATAATGACCATGATGATGGGAATGTCGCTGGTGGCGTGCGGCGGTGCAGATAAGCAGCCTGCGATTGATGCGTTCAATAAGACAAGTACATCTTTTAATGAGGTTGCAAACATTATCAACGAAAATCCACAGGCTTATGATCAGGATTTGGTTGATACAATGGTCGACATGGCCGGAGTGCTCAATGAGCATAAACAGATCTTAGAGAGCGATGATGATGTTGAGGAAGAAAAGCTTCAGGAAATGATCGACTGGTATGGTACGGTTGATGAGTGGGTTGCTCAGGTTAAGGAAGAAATTTCAAAATAGTTTATTATTAGATCATGTGGTGAAGACTGCATACCAGAGGGGCGGGCGCATTGGAGTGCCTGCCCTTTTTTAATAGCAAAAATTAAAATTCTCTTGCTATATTGCAAAAAGACGTTTAAAATGCATGTGTATTTTTATGTTTTATATCTCAGTCTGGACTCTATCTTCGACAGAGATATACACTCCGTGAGGATTGCTGAGCCGCTGATATGATATATGTGAGCAGAGCTGACTGGCAGCTTGCGGCAAGATTCGCCAGCGAATCTTAAGAAGAAAGACATTCAAATAAGAATATGGCAAAGGAAATAGTGGAATTATGAAAAAGGTAGTAAAATTTGGCGGAAGTTCATTGGCAAGTGCAGAGCAGTTTAAAAAGGTTGGAGCAATCATCACATCAGATGAGAGCCGTGTATACGTTGTTCCTTCTGCACCTGGAAAGAGATTTTCAGATGATACAAAGGTAACAGATATGCTCCTTCATGTGTATGAAACTGCGAAGGCAGGGAATGATTTCACCGAGGAAGTGAAGGCGATCAAGGCCAGATATGATGAGATCATCACAGGCCTTGAGATTAAGGATTTTTCCCTTGATAAGGATTTTGAGGAGATTACAAAGCAGCTGGAGGATCTTGCAAATCCAGCTCCGATGTGCACATTGGACTATGTGGCATCAAGAGGAGAGTTCCTCAATGGTAAGATTATGGCTGCATATCTTGGCTTTGAGTTTATAGATGCTGCAGAGGTTATCTTTTTCAATGCAGAGGGCAATCTCAATAGCTATAAGACGGAGAAGGTACTTGGTGAGAGACTTGCCAAGGCACAGCATGCGGTTGTCCCAGGATTCTATGGACTTGGCAAGGATGGCAAGGTAAAGACATTTTCCAGAGGCGGTTCAGATGTAACGGGCTCGATCGTCGCACAGGCAAGCAGAGCCGATGTATATGAGAACTGGACAGATGTCTCAGGCTTCCTTGTAGCTGACCCACGTATTGTCCCAGATCCAAAGCCAATCAAATATATTACTTACAGAGAGCTTCGTGAGCTTTCATACATGGGTGCATCAGTTCTCCATGAGGATGCGATATTCCCTGTACGCCACTGCGGTATCCCGATCAATATCCGCAACACAAATGCGCCTGAGGACGCAGGAACCTGGAAGATAGTTGAGAGTACCTGCCAGAAGCAGGATTATGTTGTAACAGGTATTGCAGGTAAGAAGGATTTCTGTACAATCTTTATTACAAAGGCTATGATGAATTCAGAGATAGGATTTGGAAGGAAGGTGCTTCAGGCATTTGAGGAGAATGATATCTCATTTGAGCATATGCCATCAGGTATTGACACGATGACTATCGTAGTTCATGCTGATGAATTCGTACACAAGGAGCAGAGAGTTATATCTGCCATCCATAGACTTGCAGAGCCGGATTCAGTTGAGATTGAGTCGGGACTTGCGCTTATAGCTGTTGTAGGCCGTGGAATGAAGTCAGCAAGTGGTACAGCAGGCAAGTTGTTCAGCGCACTTGCAAAGGAAGGCATCAACATAAAGATGATAGACCAGGGTTCATCAGAGCTGAATATCATAATCGGAGTAAATAACAGTGATTTTGAGACAGCCATAAAGGCAATATATAACACATTTATAACTAACAAGTAATGACAGACAAGTAATAACAGATTGCTAAGCATCGTAGGGGTGGGCACGTATTGATAATGCATACCTTTGCAGAATGGGGCAACACAGGGCAGAATATGGCGGAAAACCTCCAAACTGATGTAAGATAAAATTACTCAGTTTGGAGGTTATT
>ERZ791654.963-NODE-963-length-12991-cov-4.253479_pt1 | contig 12991 bp, 8 predicted proteins | sample MGYA00509960_ERZ791654 | MGnify/ENA primary metagenome ERZ791654 (study PRJEB30046, sample SAMN00715198) | human gut metagenome | study: EMG produced TPA metagenomics assembly of the A metagenome-wide association study of gut microbiota in type 2... | reverse complement strand
GACTGCTCGTGAAGCACGAGCCAGCTGTCCGCCACCGGCTCTCCGGCAAGGACGTTGTCCTTGGACTGGGGATATCCGATCTGCGTGCGTATCTCGTCCTTCCATTCTTCGGGAAGGCCGTCCATGTTTCTGTAGCTCTGCATGAGCAGGTACAGCCTGCCCATGCTTTCCGTCAGGCCGGATTTCCAGCTTTCCGAGTCGAAGTCTATAGCCTCCATGGCTCTCAGTCTCCCCGCAAGTCCCGGTGCCTGGGCATCCACCATCCTCCGGGCCATGTTGTCAAACAGGGTATAGGCACGTTCCGGAACATTCAGGAATCCGTTGCGCACCAGGTCCTTCATCCATACCTCAAGGTCGGATATGCCTCCCAGTACCTTCTGGTGCCGCTTCTCCTGCCTCTTGGCCTGAGCCGCTTCATCCACAGGGGTTTCGCTTTTGGCTTTCTGCTCCTTCTTTTCGGCCTTCTCCGTTCTTTTGGCAAGCCACGCCGTCACCCATTCCGGCTCTTCCGCCTGCGTGAACTGGTCAGGCTGGCGGGCGTACAGCAACAGCAGGCCAAGCCCATGCTTGCACGGGAATTTGCGGCTCGGGCAGGAACACTTGAACGCAATGTCATTCAAGTCTATCACCGTCTGGTAGGGATTCTTTCCGCTTCCCTGGCAATGACCCCAGACGGCACGTCCGCTGCATTCCCTCAGTACCCATTTGCTCAAGGTCGCAAGTCCTTTGCCGGCCTTTACAGATGAGTCGTCGGGAGCGAGCTGCAATATCTGTTCTTCTGTCAAGTTCAATGGCATACGCAACAAGTTAATTGGTCATTGGTAAATCATTCCCTGTTCCCGGCTGCATATTCTCCCGTGTTGATGTCAAGTACGGGACGCTTGGGCTGTATCAGCGCGTCTTCGTATTGGCATTTCCACTGGATGCTGCGGTCCATATCACCGTCTTTGATTCCATCGATGGTTTCTCCCGAATCTATTTCGTTGCCGCTTGTAAGCAGATAGGAAGCCACGTTGTAGGCATGGTTCACTATCCAGTTCGGATCAAGTCCGCGGAAGTGGTACTGCAGGTCAGGCAGGAACAGCGTGTTCATCCCGAGTGTATCGACCAGCATGTCGTCGGAACCCTGAATCGTGAAGAAACGGACGTTTACGGCATAGCGGATGAACCGGTCAGGACCTTCTATCTGATTGCCGCGGATTTCCTCCGCCTCGAACAGTTTCCCGCTGCCGCTGAAGAAGAACGCTTCGCAGGACAGGAACAGTTCGGCGAGCACTTCAAGGTAGTCCATTTCCAGATTGGCACGTTCCAGAGAAGACAGGCCGCGGGCAAGGAAGTCCGTAGCGAGCATACTGTACCGGCATTCCTCAAGGATACGGTCACGGCTTTCCTGGCAGTCCCACATCTGGCTCCGGGTGAAGTCGTCCACGGTCTTTCCGTCAAAGTCCATGCACGAAGTCATCAGGAACTGCACGGGTGCTTTCCCGTCCTCAAACTCCACCATGTGGTCCAAAGCTGTGATGAAGACAGACTTGTCATCACCTTCGCGGCATTCTACATTGCCGAAATGCTTCCGGCATACATCAGCCACCCTCTGCGTATCCGGCAATTCAACCGGTTCCTTGAACAGAAGGTTTATAAGTAAAGGTCCTCCGGGCTGCAGTTCCTTTGTATTTAGGTCTTGTTGAAATACTTGATTCATATTGAAATGCTTTTGAATGTGAAAGAATCGGTTAATCCCACCAGAAATACCATATTCTGGATTGACGCAACGTGTCGGCAAGACTGCCTATGCCGTCACAGCTCTGGTCCATATCCGGACAGAAAGCATATTGCTGTATTGCGGCTTCCATTGCTCTGTCTTCCGGAACGGGAGCTGGAAGTTCATACTCCAGCTGGTCGCTGGTAAAGGTTCCCGGAACAGCACCGTATTCCTCGTACCAATACTTTGAGATGGCCATCAGTTCGGGGTTTGCAGGACAGTCGTTCCAGTTGCCGAATGGCAGGTACGCGAATATTTTCCACGGCTCCGTGACCGGAATACGGGCAAGGATCAGCGGATGCGTCATGTTCGTATCGGTATTCCAGTAGCTCGAATAACGGTTGTTGTCGAATCCGCCTTCAGGCTCTTCATCAATATCATCGTTGTCCTGCCCGGTCAGCTTGTCAAGGATGGATTTCCCGTCCATGACAGGAGCCTCAAGCAGCCTTCTGCGGAATTCATTGACTTTTTCCCGGTTGAATGTGTAATCATCCGAGCTTTCGCTGTCAGGATCCGAGTTCCCGATTATGTTTTCCCACAAACCTTCATCGACATTGACCAGAACGGGGATGAAGCCTTCCCGTACGCCGAGCCGTTGGGCATAGGTATAGGCTGACATGATAGGGTCATCGTCACTCATGGATGGGAAATAGGTGCATTCACAATCAAGATAATCCATGAAGGCACGGGCCAGTTCGTCTGGCTCAACGGTATCTTTGTCTATATGCAGCCCCTGCCAGTTGGCGAAGCGTCTGTCTATGCGTTGTGACATTGCCTGGTAATAATCCTCGTCATACGGGACAAACAGGTATGCTTCCTCTTTGAACTCATCGGAATGATACCTTTCCGGACCGAAATAATCCAGGGCGTGGTTGTCAATGTCTCCGGGATAAAATGGAGTTTCGTTGGCGCCATAGTAACTGCCATAATAGTAGTCGGCAAATGCACGGCCCTGTTTATTGAACAGGAATCTTGTAAGCTGCCCGTTCAGGTTGTCCTTTATGAACACCCTCAGGTCATCATCGGCCGAGCCGCTTTTGATCCGGGCCACAAGGTCTCCGAACTGTTCAAGAAAATCATCCCTCATAAGGTCATTTACCATGCACCAGCGTAGATATATTGCCAGATGATTGTAGGCCGTAATTGTATCTAACGGCAGATCCTTCTCTTTGAACTTCTCCAGATGGCCTTCCGCATCGTCCATCACTTCATCCGTGTCATCCGGGAAATCGGGACCGCCATCGGCATCGTCTTCGCTGCCGTATGAGATTTTCAGAGTCACTTTGTCCGGAAGGGCAACACCCTGTCCACGTGTTATCCTATGTTTATCGACAGCAGAGAAGCCTATGGTTTCTCCGTCGTTGAGAACTGCATCGTATTCCAGAACATATCCTGCCATGCTGGCCAGGAAGTCTCTCACCTTTGACGGGTCGGCATCCACGTCAAGGACCTCCATTTCGTCCTTGCCGAAACACTCCATTCCATAGGTGTAGCCGCTGATTCCCTTTTCGGTACGGTAAAGCCCGAACCATATCCAGTTGTATATAGGCAGCGAATCCTCCTTCATCATTCCGGAAAAGCCTTCATAGAAACGGGGCTGGAAAACGACACCGCTGGTATAGATACCGGTTATGTTCTTCTGGTGGCAGCAGACAGACAACAGCTTCACATACAGTTTGCCTCTTTCGATCAGGGACTCCTCTTTGCCGATAACGGCAACCATGATGTGTGCCTTATGCTCTTTGGCTGTTTTTTCGGCCTCCGGCCACATGTAATTGTTCTTCGCGCATTCTTCGGCTTCGCCATTAGGTACGGGGGCAGGCATCAGGCTTACCGCCGCCATCATGTCACCCACGTCAAAGACCAGTGACTCGGGATTCCGTTCCTCGTCAGATTTCTCTTCAGCGGTGATGTCCCACTGTTCTTTCAAATCTCTGATGTATTTTTCCTTGTCCCAGCTGTTGTCGGAGAGCAGGGCGAATCCCACGAATGTGCCGGTCTTTTTCTCACGTTCCTCGGCCTGCTTTGCCTGTTCCATCCAGTAGGAACGCACCATCTCGACAAGGGCCGTAGCATCCTTGACAGCCGTCTTTTCGTCATAAGGTTCCATCTCACTGAAGGTATGGCCGCAGTCAGACAAGCTGTCTCCTTCGTATCCACCATTCACACCCAGCAGCCATTCACTGTCCTTGGTATCCTTGTATTTGAAGATGTAGTAGGTCATATCGTGCAGTACGAACGTGCCTGTACACTCTATCTCTGCCGGCTCGTGTCCCAGTTCCTGCGGGTGCGAGAGCCAGGCCGTCATTGCAGCCAGAGCCGCTTCATATTGTGTTGGTCTCATATCTTGAATGTTTTTAATTTATACTTCACTCTTCATCCACATATAACTTGCCGTCTTCCTTGCGAACCAGTCTGGTGTCATATGGAAAATCCAAATATTGCATAACGTCCGGAGAATAGTTGCAGATGGTATTCAAATCACAATATTCATATCGACATTCGTCATTATCTTCATCCCCATCAGCAAGGAAAAGCCAACCGCTGTCCCAACCCATGTCCTCAGCAAAGGGCTTTTGACGAATGCAAGTTGCTATTTCACATCCAACTACTAAAACACGGCTGCTTACAGTACATTCAATGGCTTTACTCCAATCTTTCAGCAGTAATTTGATGTTGTCCTGCGGTATATGTAAGAATTGCGGATCCGTCTGTGGTTCATCCTCCCACTCTTTGAAACGGCTGTCAATGAGAGCTGCCATATCATGATAATATTTTTCTGTCCAAGGCAGCAACAGATAAGCAGCATCTGTCTCATCCTCACTATTCCATATCCTGCCTTTGAAATAGTCCATGGCATATGCTTGTATATCTTTAATATAGGCATAAGGTGTACTACGGTTTTCCCAATTATACCATTTGGTAAACATCGTTCCCACTCTGTTTAGCAAGATAGTAGAAAGTCCGCCATGCAGATCCTCATTATCTCTAATAAATTCTCTTAAATCAATACTGTCTTCTGCTTTGACCCTATCAACCAGGTCTCCATGTCTAAACAGGAAAGGTTGGCTCATAAGATTGTGTTCTATACACCATCGTAAATAAATCGCCATGTGGTTGTAAGGAGCCAATTCATCTGCTGACAAATGCAACTCTTCTATCTTTTCTTCATGTTTCTTCGCATCGTCAATATAAGATATGTCATAACCTATTTTCTCTGCATCTGTAACAACATTTAGTCTCAACGGATTAATTGTTTCCAGCGCATCATCAGGACATATTTCAAAGAATTCATCTATATCCTTATCTTGGATAAATTGTAACTCTTCCCTATATAAAGGGATAACCTGATAAAACTCAACACTTCCTGCTCCTTGTGTTTTACATGTACTTGACTTATCTCCAAATATACTTGGAGACAGGAGAACAATAGCACAGAGCTTGGTGCCTTCTGAGAATGTATTATCACCTCCAAGTTCCATTGTCTTTCCCCAGCTGATACAGGTCCTATGACGTATGCATTGTCTTGCCAACGACGTAATAAGTCGTATAGGCCAACACCATTTCTCTTCTGTCCAATCAGACAATCCGAGTTTCCAGTCAGGTGGTAAATTGATAAGCAATTCTTGATGACAGGTATTGCCGTCTATATCGTCCGATTCAAGGACTTCATGATTACTCATGTTGACTGTTATCAATGTATAATAGTTATGCTCTTTCCTCGGGGCAATAACAGCTATGTCCAATGGATATTCTGAACACGAGTCATCATGCAAGAAATTGTTAATCTTACCAAAATACTTTTCAATATGTGCTATCACTTCCTGTCGTGCAACAGAGCTTATTGAAATTTCACTGGATTGTATTGGGTTAGTTTCAATATCTATTTGATTCAGTACATTAAGACGGTGCGGATTTACAAGGAGAATATTGTCATTCATCTTGTCAAGAAGTTTTTGCGTTCCATTTTTGAGCTTAAACTCCAGTTCATCTCCATATAAAGGTATTATCTGATAAAAATTGACTTCCTCTCCATCAGGTAGTGTACAAGTATTTCCACCTATATTTCCACATGGGGGATTTATCAGAATGGAAGCACAAAGCTCTGTCGTATATGAAAGAGGTCCATCATAACTGACTGTATGACCCCAACCAAGCCAAGTATTGTTTTCTCCCGGGAAGCGAGCAAGTTCTTTCAACAACCGTATAGGCCAATACCATTTTTCGTCTTTCAAATGTTCTTTATCCAATTTCCAATACTCTGGCAGACAGATGACAAGTTCTGCCCGTTCCAGCTGATCTTCTTTCAATTGGTTAGGCACATTCATCAAGTGTGCCCCCATTCCCATTGTCACAAGTGTGTACCAGTTACACTCTTCAGATGGAGGAATCAAACAAATATCCACATGAATGTCCGGTGATACTTTTTCGTGAAAAACGAATTCAAAATTACCATAATAGTGCTCGATATGCTTTTCTATAATATCTATTTCATCTTCTGAGTACATTTCTGGAGCAATAGACTTATTGTCGCCATTATCATCATCACAACAACTTTCACACTTTATTTTTCGTTTTTCCAGTTCTTCATTACACTCATTTATTACAGCAACTGCACTGCTGTCCTCCGGATCAAGTTCCGCCCAGCGTTTGGCATATTCTATCGCCTTTTCTTCCTGTTCTACAAGATATTGGTATGCGTATGCCATGCGCTTGTTCCATCCTGCCTGACTTTCTCCGGCTTCACGGATCGATTCCAGCAGTTCAAGTGCTTTATTCAACGCCCTTTCCTTTTCGTCATCTTCCGGTTCTTCGCCATTATCTCCCAGAATCGCATAATTCTCATATGCCCGCACCAGCAACATGACCATGTCGTAGTCCTGTTCAGCTTCGGGAATGTCCTCAAGTGCTTTGATACACTTGGAAAACTTTTCCATGTCATTCCATTTCTCTATCTGGGCAAGAAACTCTTCTTTATTTTCCTTGGTGTATGGTATAGCCTCGCTGGCCGCTTCTGTCAGTTGGTGTATCCGTCCATTACGGATGAAGTCTGAAATGTAGAAAGAGTATTCGGGGTATTCATCGAGCAGAGGTATAACCTTCTTGACAAAAGCCCTGAGGTCATAGACAAACAGGTCGATATAGCTGTATTCCGTTCCGGTTGCACCCCCTGTTATCACACCGAGATTGCCCGGTTCAAGAATCTCTTCCGTTATCCTGTCTTCAAGATCATGACGGAAGTTCAGTATATTATCTTCGCCAACACCATTCTGGAAAACCATATAAAGAGCCTGAACGCCGAAACCGTCGGCATGGTCAAATATCTCGGTTGAACCATGATAATAGTCAGCTACGATGGAGCTCAGACAGGTAGATCCTACTATCACATCGAAGCGCAGTTCATCACTTTCCTTCGGGGTCAGTTGATATCCCGTATAAACGTCCTTCGGATTCTCGAAGAATTCATGGCCGTGGGATTTCACGGTTTCCTCTATGTGCTGTCTCAACCCGGACAAGGCAATCATACCTTCCTCAATTCCTGACGCCCTTTCTATACCATTGACATATTTGAACGAGACGCCTTCTCCCAGTACAAGTTCCAGAATGACATGAAAGTTTCCGTCACTATTTTCTTCCGGTAAGGCACAAAGATTTTTGTCGTAATACCTGATGTTGAAGTTTTCTCTTTTTTCGTCATAGGATGCTTTTACCATGATCTTGCCCATATCGACATCGGTATCGTGTACACGGTATGCGAAAGACCCGACCTTGCCCGGGTTGAAGGGGAAGAACTTCCATTTGCCTTTCAGACACTCCGGCATACAGGATATGATGTAAGGATAGATGATGAAGAGATCCGGCCATCCTTCTACCGAGAACGTGAACTCATGGTCACCTCCAATATTGAAGTGCATGTCTTCCGATATCAGATTGGTTCCTTTACTGATAAACTCTATGAAGGCATCAGCTTCCTCCATGGAGTTCGGACACATCATGCCTGACAACTTTTCTTCGTTTTCAACAAACCAGTTCCAGAATTCTTTCACTCGCCTGGTTAACGGCATGGCCATATTGCACTGACGGATGAAACTCAAGGCGTCTCCATTTTCCGGTTCAAGCTCCCTTGCCTTGCTGAAATAACTCAGGGCCTCCCGGTAATTGCACAGAAAATACTGGGCATATCCCATTCTGAAATTCCACCGCTCATCTTCTGCGCCTTCCTCCCTGACGGATTCGAGCAGTTCTGCGGCTTTGGCATATTCCTCAATATTGTTGTACGCCCTTGCAAGAAAGCCGGTCGTCTCAAAATCCCGTTCGGCTTCCGGAATCTGTTCCAGTGCATCGATGATTTCCTGATGCTTTTCGGCCTTGTGCCATTCGTCTATCTGCTCCATCAATTCGTCATTCATGTTCTCTCCGGTATATATGATTTGCTTTTTTTCTGGTTCTATAGGCTGGTCTGCAACCAAAGTCGGGAGGAATTCACTTGAAAGTTTTTTCAGGTCCTCTAACCGGGAGGCACACAACGTGAAGAGGGTGTACTGGTTGGGACACAGTGCATGACAGCTGTAAACGGGATAAGGTTCTTCATCCTCTGAATCTTGGTCGATACCCATGTCATAGAGGCGGTATTTTCCGCCGTCAAATTCCCTTTCTTCAATCATTTCCTCTTCCACATCAAGGAAATCCGGCTCACCATCGGTAGAGTATCCGGTGCATCTAACCGTGTGCCAGTTGTCTGCAGCCGCATCATAATAGACGAGGGTGCCTTCATCCGTATCTTCGAGATAGCTGCCCGGTAGGCTGAACCTGATCTTCCCGACCTTATGGTTGACAATTCCGCGCCGGTAGCCGATGGCAAATTCCGTTTCGTAGGGCGGTATCCCGTCAGTCGGGACAGGAACACAACCATGGAGTCTGCAAAGTTCCTCGTATTCCTTTTTGGGGAAAGGAAGAGACGGGTCAAGTGATGCTGTCGTTTCCAGCTCGCTTATGATGTACCCGTTGATACGGGCATCTTCTTCACTTCTTTCTGACGGCATGAAATAGCAGTCCTCCCACATGGCATTCAGGGCCATGCCTCTATGAAAACGTGCATCACGTTCCGAATTGTTCCAGATGAAGAAATCATCGGCAAAAGATTCGATTCCTTCTTCCCGGATACGCCTAACGACCTCTGAAAGACGGAAAGAACCCAAAGGTGAAATGACAATGCCGTTGTCTGATTGAGGGTAATATTTATTGATATCCCAACAGAATAACAAAGACGTGCTGCCTTTGTTATTCTGCTCCTGGATGATTTCAAACAGTTTGGCCAGCCACTTGTGAAAATGTTTCTTCTTCATGGCCTCAAAGTCCCTTTCCGTGTAATAGTCCGTCTCGTCTTCAACCTCAAACCGGGTACGGGTCGCCTGTTGAAGTCTGTCGATGAACTCTATTGCTGCCTTGTGGAAGCCGGGACCAAGCATGTTGGTCTGGCAGTCTCCGTTTACGGAAATGACGTTGTCTGTATTTCCTTCTCCCTCATGTTGATAATTTAGGAACAAGTCGCCCAGCCTGCAAAAACTTACCGTCGAAGATGATTCATCGTGCTCTGCATTATAACCGGACTCAACAGCCTGACTTTCTACAGTCTGTTGAAACTTTTCAATATCCTTGATTTTAGTGTGAATGGTGAATCCAAGTCCCATAATTTCATTATTTTGTTTATAAATGCAAGATACCGATTTTATTCCAACTGGTCACATTTAATTTGTTAATAATAACAGAAATTTGGCACTATTGTAATACAATACGCCTTCCACATGGAAATCCATGCTTTTAATCATAGTTTAGCAACATTTTGTCAGTTCACTACATTGGGGTACAAGTTCTTCCGTAACACAAAAAATCCCCCTCCCATGAAAATCATGAGGAATTTAAGCGCATTTGCAGCTTTGTGTCAGAGGATAGCAATGAATTCACTCATTCTTGTCATTCTGGCCCAGAAAGGCAAACTGAAGTCTCAGGATTTCATCCATCGGAACGACTTTTCGGACTCTGCTCTCCAGACTTTCCGCCTCAGCCCAAAGGAAAGGATAAAAAGCTACGCCCTCACTGCTCTTCAGTTTCGAAGCATCGTTCTGCCAGCCGTCCCATCTGTAATCGGTATAGAACTTATCCGTATCGCCATGCAGACACCAATAGACGAATTGTCCAAATTTTATCTCCATATCTTCCATCTCCAGACAGTCGGGGGCAAAATAGCCGATATTGCCGTCGTCAAGACAGATGAACAATCCTCCCAGTATGTCTTCGCCGATCACTATCTCGTTGAACGGGAACAGACTGTTTCTAGTGACAAAGTTTAGTTCTCCCGAACCGTACAGCCTTATCCAGTTGTCAATGACTATACCACCTGTGTTTTCAAGGATTGCAGCCATCAGGCTACCGCTCTTGATCCGGTACTTCTCTTTCATTGCCTGCCTTGCTGCTTCATCCAGAGGCAGCACATTTATCGTTTTTGACGAACTTTTTATTTCATCAAGTATTCTCTGAAACATTTCATCGTTCATAGTCTTTATTTTTTTTCTGCTTAAAATTCTACTTTTCATCATACTCATTCAAAATAAATTGCACATTTATCTTGAACGTTATACCCATAGCATTTGCCGGAGGCCGTTATTACTTTTTTCATGTTTCTGTAAATCTTAAAACTCCATATCCTCCGTCCATTCCAAAGAGTCCACCGGACAAAGCTCTACTTTCTTCATTTCGTACCAAACGGTCAGCAATATCCTAATGCTGTCAGGCGTATATCCCTTAACCCATGTACATTCTACAAATTTTCGTCTGCCGTCTCTGATTTCCTCGAATGTGGCATGGCTCAGCAACCCTACACGGAACTCTCCAGCCATGTCCTCCTTTCTTACTTGCATGGCATAGACTGGTTTCCCGTAGCGTGTCGTGCGCCCGTCTTGGTCGATCAGACGCTGCAAGACTTCATTGGGCGTTTCCTGACGGGCTACTATGGCAAAACGTAGTGAAAGGTAATCCCCCCACCTTTGCGGTACTTCAGTCCGCTCATTCTCCGGCGGCATTGTCTTGTCCGAAAAAGTGGGAAACACAATATTCGCCGCCACCACCATAGCCACGATAACTGCCCAATAGACTGCTATTGCTCGTTTCCAGTAACGGGGACGTTCACGGAGTTCCTGCCGGACTTCCTTGCATATCTTCTTGTCGTCAAAAAATCCCAGAGGGATGGCTGACAGCAGCACCGCCAGACTCGCCAGACCGTAGAAAACAACCTTTTGTGGCACGTTTACCAGATGTACATACCCGTCTTGTCCCCTTGCCGCCAGAAATGTGCCGGCCAACAGGACGAATTCCGGGAGGATGCTCAGGAAGTATATTCCGGCAGCAAATGCCTTTCGCTTCCTTTTATTGTTCCATTCCGTGAAATGCGCGTAGGAAATTTTATGCAGCATCACCAACAGGCGGAAAAAACGGCTGAATATGTTTCTTCTATTTGTCATTTGAGTATTTCAGTTATCCATTTCAGAGCAGTTCCTAATAAAACCATTGCGGGAATAAGAAGCAAATAGAGAGGGAAAAAGAACAGGTTGCGCCGGAAGGGACTGAACTTGCGTCCCGCATAATGCTGCATGACCGCTTTCCGCCGGGAAGGCGGGTATATTTTGCCGAACAGACGGTCTGTCATGAAGACAGAAACGGAGGACACGATTAGAAGAACGGCTCCAAACACCTCGAATGCCAAGTCATCCAGAAAATGACCGCCTATGGTCAGAACCGGCATGAATATAAAAAACGTGATACAGGCCCACAGCATATCACTCCCACGGGGTTGTTTGAAACTGACCTTGTGATAATGCTCCCATGTTATTTCTCCCAACCAAAACAGATAGTCGAAGAAATAATAATGTCGTTCTTGCTCTTTATATTCCTGTTTCTTCATTCTAAACATAATGTTCGGCAGCCAATCGCTGTTTATGGCAATCTTTTCATTTCGCTCAATTACAAATATATATCATAAGGAAGAAACTTCAGAACATTCGGTCTTCCTTTTTTCTATGGTATGCTCAAAAGCATTTTTTGGGGATGCTTGTTTGGACGTTCTCCCTAAGGTCGATGGAGCTGTCTCGCCCGAAAGTTTCCCGGCGTTTAACCGTTAGTTAGGGACAATAAAGCAAACCCCTATCCATAAATGACTATACAATTCCAACAACATCGAAGTAGTGTCAGTACAAAATGTACCAACAGTATTTTTCCGCTATACTTGAAACGATAGCAGGCAGATGCGACAAAGCCGATGGCACTCCAACCAATCGCCACCCGGCTTGTAAAGATATAGTTTTCGGAAGATTCATAGCTCCAACCTAATCCTTCACAACCTATCGGGTAAAGTTCCGGATGCTTTGAGAATTGTATAGAATCACTGACAACCATCCACAGCAATAGCAGACAGCATAGTCCCCACAATATCCTTAATACCAATCTTGATTTCATATTGTTTTGTTCATCATTTCAGGTTATCGTGAATGGTCTAGCTCGATGTACCAACCTTCCTTGATGGGCTTGTAAAGCGTGGTGTCGTTGTACGTCCTGCGGTAGATCTCGTTCAGGTCGCCATGTTCGGTGATACGGATATTCCGACGGCTTCTCAATCCGGGATCGTAAACGAAACTCTTGGACGTTCCGGCATCCACGATGCCGTGGGAGTAGTACGGCATAACGAGGCTCACATATACCGAATCTGCCGTTCCCCATTCCCTGCGATCAACAAGGATAAAACCGCATCCAATCTCTGATAACAGGGAGTCGAGTAGGATTCGCTCCGGCTTCAACAGTCCATATACCGGGATGTCTTGTTCATCATTCGTTTCATGGGATGTATCGCTTTGCTCCATTGAATCAAGTATAATAACCTCTTCCGGAGAAAGCGGCGGGTAGTGAAAACTACCTTCTGAACTCTCTGCCATGATTTCGTACACCTTACGGAACGCCACCTCGTGCGTGGTGAAATGGCGTATCATTTCCTCGTCCGACGGCGGCATGGGAGGCTCTCCGCAGCTTACGGCAAGCAGGATTACAAATAACAGGATTATGACTGGTGTTCTCATTTTCTAATGTTTAATGTTCTGTGGCTAACCAATCTTGTTTAGGGAGTTGAGCCATTTGTTAATAGCATCCAATCTGTTATTCTGTTTAATGGTATCTTCATTTCTA
>ERZ791654.949-NODE-949-length-13093-cov-1.943089_pt1 | contig 13093 bp, 5 predicted proteins | sample MGYA00509960_ERZ791654 | MGnify/ENA primary metagenome ERZ791654 (study PRJEB30046, sample SAMN00715198) | human gut metagenome | study: EMG produced TPA metagenomics assembly of the A metagenome-wide association study of gut microbiota in type 2... | reverse complement strand
GAAAGCATCAGGTGGTCGGCATCGGTCCAGGCCCAGCCGGGGCCCGACACGCCCGGCTCGTAGTACGTCGCGCCCGCGATGATGAGGCTCTCCGCGCCCGCGGCATAAGAAGGCCCGCCCAGCAAAAAGTATAGGCAAGCCATGGCAACAATCGCAATGTAATGACGGCTGGTGTAGGACTCGGCAGCAAACATACCCGCTCCGATCTTCGAGGAGCCAATAGAATGTGTACCAGAAAATGCCCTGGTAGCAGCAGCTATCAGTTTACTGAGATCAAGCCATAAATATAGAAAATGCCCCTGAGCAGTGCAAATAATTAGGTGTAAATCGTTTTGGCAGTCGGCGAAAGGAGGAGCCACAATGGGAAGCTTGAACTAGAGCTTCGAACCTCAATGATGAAACGAAAATGGGTTGGTGTCAGCCGGAGGCGCTATTCATCGAGATCCGCAGCACAAGAGAACGTTTTACGAGTCTGCATTTAAGCCGGCATTTAGTTTAAATTTACGTGGATCGGTATCTGGATTTTCGAAAACAATATCCTCAGCATCATTTTCTTCGCGGTCGACAGTGGTCTCGTACTTACCTCCAATTGTTCTTATAACTGATTGCCACCAATAATGACGCTTGTTTTCAAAATCCTTCGAGAAAAACTCTCCCCATGCAAGCACATAATCATTTTTATTCAGGAATGACTCGAGCCTACTCTTTTCAAACAGCAGAACGCTTTCTTTGAAACCATGGGCTGAAGAGTCAAAGCAAACCAGCTCACCTTCAGGGTCCAGCCAGTCCGATATTCCCCTATGAACCAAAGAGTACTCATGTATGAGCTCCTCGCAAGGAAGGTAGAACTCGGGGCTTTCATTATTCTTGAAGGACGAGTCATCATAAAGACCTCCCTCATAGTGCTGCGTAGCAATGATATAGGACTCGGTTCCGGTCTGCATTTCCGAATCCCATGCCGCACGCGTAGAATGAAAGGCGCTTGTTCCGCAGTAATCATATAAAAAGTTAAAGGCGAACGAGCGTTCTGGAACCCCATTGCCGTTCATCTCGTTATGGAGACTAATAAACGAATGAATTGCCGAATGAGGAATAAAAACGCCGCCGGACAACCAGTAGAGACTGGCACCATCAATTTTCCCATAACTGCCTGGCACCCCAGCGGAAACCGCAAGTGGAATATATTCGACTTGATTTAGAACGACAGCTCTATATTTATCGAGTAGTTCATAGCCTTCATTTGAGCTCAACCAATTTGCTCTGTCATTCTTCGGTAGAAATAGTTTGTCTACAAACAGGCACTTCGTTGCTTCGGGATGCGAATTCTGCCACACAAACGTCGGATCTATATCGCGCCAGCAGATTAATTTCTGTTGAATCGCCCCATCGCTAAGTAATGTTTTTCGCTCAGCAGAAACCCATTTGTTTTCATCCCATGATTCCTGTAGGCGTCGAATTTCATCGTAATCGGCGGTCGTACATTCGTCCGAAATATCGGATTCGATAAGTCGCGATAGCAAGCTTTTGCTGAAAGAAAAATGAGCACCCTTTGCTGCTTCGTAACCTTTTTTATAGGTATGTTCAATTTCAAATGGTGGATAGTTGTCGTCGAGTCTTGCTAACAGCCTATAAGTCTCAATCCATTGGGTTTTTTTCCCAATACGTTCAACTCGTCTGCCAAAGCGTCCTTCATGTCGCGCAACCAGCGCATCAAATTCAGCGAAGCACTCGATTGAATAACGCTTCTTTAAGATCTGCGCAACGACCATATCCGCAAGTTCCTGCTCATTCCACTGATTGGACCAGAGCCTTACCGCTGATCCGAATGTATAACGGCCGAAATCACCATACATGCCGCGATGCTTACCATGTTCTGTTCTCATCGAATGAACTATTTTCGAAACAGAAAGGCGCTCATCACTGCTGTCCCCAAACTTACTTGCAATGGAGTCAACTGTTTCCTTTTGTTGCTCGTTTGACATTGTTAAAGAATCCCATTCAGACGAATAGGGTGGGTTTATGTTTGCAAAATCATCTATTTTCGCAGCCTCTTCACTTACAATGCCCTCGCAAAGAGACCTTGCGTAGTCCCTTACTAGAATATTGGGATAAGTATGAGTTGAATCGAAAACAAAGTCTCGAATTCGAAAGGCTACATCAACCCATTGGGCGCGATTGTCACTCACCCAAAATGCGCCAAGCATTGCAGCAAAACTACGCTCAATAATGTAATCATCGTCAATAGAAACAATCTCCTGAACGAGATTTGCAGCCATGGCCGAGCGATTTGCGAGAATGCAGGCAAGCGCCTTGGTTGCCCTATCTCTCAGCCTATTATCAGTTGAGGCTAAAAGCCACATAAGTGATAACGCGGCAAGCCTTGCAGTATGTTCGTTTAGCTCTGAAGCGTAGTCCCAAATCCACTCGACAATATCTAGCGGGTCAATCAACTCAGAGTTGGAAAGAGAAACTATTGACGTCCATTTTGCATCTCGTTCCTTTGCGCTCCAACTCATAAGAACGCCGTTAAGATAATCGGCATTGAACACAGTGTTAGGATTAAGCGAATCAGCTAAAAGGCGAAGCAGAAAATCGCCTCGTTCCTGACGATACGGGAGAATGCGCTCATCAATAAACCTTTGTAGGTTAACTGAAATAACACTCACGTCACGCCATTGAAGGCTGGATATTATCCAGCATGGAACGGAAGCATCAGAGTCGAGTATTTCTGGATCAAGCACATCAATAAGCTCGATATCAAATAAATCGGGAAGCAGGCAGGCAAGCACCTCAAAAGTGCCTTCATGGCCGCGATTCGACCTCCATTCATCAATGAAACCCTGAAAATAATTATTAGATTTTATTACTTCTATATCGGTACTTCCTCCAGCGTCCTGGATGCAGTTTAATGCCTCAAAATAGTTTTCAAGTCTTTCAAATGAGAAAATCGCTTGTTCCGTTTCCATGCCATAGCGATGCGTCTTATTGAGAATTCCTTCCGACACCATCAACTCTATAAGCCGAGAAGGCTTATTTGCCCCTTCGTCGCGTGCTAGCCTATAAGCTATTTTGCTAGCCTGATTCCAGGGGATATATCCATAACTATACGTCGAATCTGCAATTATATTTAGAGCCGTTCGCACTACGATGCCGCTGTCAAATCCCAAATCGATATCAGGATGGGCACAAATTATCTTAGTTACTTTTTCTAAATATGCGCCCATTAGTTTACCGAAGGATCGGGGGCACGAATATCTGGTTTCGCTTGTAGCGCTGAGGTAATCGCATGTTAGCTTTAAGAATAATGGGTTGCATGCTTCGCTTCCAAAGGAAGGAAATTGCGGGAGTGCAAGATTGTAATAAGAGCAGAAGGATTCAATGGCATATCTTTTATTCGAAGCAAAGCCGTCAAGGACGACCTGGCTTACATCGCTAGATAACTTTAATACTTCTGGCAGGATGGAATCCTCAAGGGGCGATCTCACTGAGACAGCCAACCTGATATTAGGATAGGTTTTGATTTCATTCATCAATCTAGTTAGCCAGTTTTTCCATATGAACTGACCGTCGCCTTCATTGAGGGCATCAATTGCAATAAGTACCCTTTTTTCACCAGCGTATTTCGCAATGCTAGCAAAGAAAGAGTGGGGGTCTATTCCAGGCGCAAGCTGTTCAACTAGTTGATTGATTGGAGAGATTCCTTTTACAAAGTATTGTCCTAAAGCAAGATAAACAAGCCTGTTTTCAGAAAAGGCATTGAGGCAGCTATCCGCGAATAGATGAGACTTCCCTACACCTGCAACTCCCCTGACAATCAGCAAGGAACCGTTAAGTGCGCGGCCACTGCGATTGAGTATGAGTTCAATTTGAAGTTTGGCATTGCGATATTCGTCGAAACTGTTATATAAAGGCTGGAGCTTATTAGGTTCCACATGGTCCTGAAGCTCGGACATTGCAAAAAAGAGATCATCACTCATCGATGTTATAGAGTTTAGTTGTTTATAGAGCTCTGGACCATGGGATTGCTTTGCTAGCGCGCTTGTAGATTCAATGTGTCCTAAAATCTCTTTAATTCTCGTTGAGTAGGTTAAATCACAGAGGCTATTGAGTTTTTTATACATTGAACTAATCGGGGCCTGAAGTCCAAGTAATGATTCGCTGACAGCTTTAGAAAAAGATTCAGTCTCAAGAAGGCCAGTGAATAGGTCTGAAGCCTCTGTTTGAATATTCAGCTCAGGCGTATATTTTGGACCGAGCTCTTTAATTCTGTCGTCAAGCATGCGCTTAACATAATCTCGTTCGCAGTAATATGGAGTGGAATCAGCTCCATGCTCTTCAATTGCCGATAAGGCAGAAAAGCCCTCAAACTCTGCGCAAACAAGACGGTATACCTGCTCAAGCCTCTGAATATCGAGGTCAATAATTAAACTGAGAACAGATTCCACATCCAATATATCTTTAGCAGGATCAAATAATACATTCTCGTAAGCTTTAAAATCTGTCCTAAAGTTTGGTGCCTTTTGAACCAGAAACATAAAGCGAATTCGATAACGTTCAGAATTGATCTCGGATAATTTCTTTAAAGTAGCACTAACCTTCTCTGAAGTTGCCGACTTACTTACTTGAAAACAGACGCCAGCTTCCCTATCAATCAAGTCATAACCCTTCATGTTGGGATCAAGCTGGTTTGCATTCTTAAGATTAAGCGAGAAAACTATGTTTAGTAAGTCGCGGTAGAGATACTCCGAATGAACGGCCGAATCCTGCAGATTATTCCTACCATCTGCATGTAGCTCAACACAATGACGAAGCAACAGTTCTTTAATTCTTTCGTAGTAAACGCTTCGTTCCAAGGCTGCCCCCTTAAATATAGAAATTCAACTGGTGTTAATCACAGCAGTCTTCATTAGCTGAAAGCAAATTTAATTGCACCAGATATAATATCGGGATGCTAGGACTACATATTGATTGTTGACTAGCAAGAGCCAGACAGGATTAAAGCAGACCGTGCTCCTCAGCCTTTTCTTTAATCTTCATGATCACCCTTGCCTTTTCGGAATCATCCTCGCAACTCTGATCGAGGTAATAGTGCGGATAAGATGCGATATCCACAGCCAACCACGATCCCCAGGACTTCGCAGCGGAAACAATTCGTGGCAAATCACACGAAAAGATCCGAGGTAGGATAGACCGGTCTTTCGTAGGATATTTTTGCAACAGCCTCTTTAGAACCTTCCTGCGAGAATTCCACTTGGGTCCGTCTAAATACTCATAAACAGTCTTTGTTGGTCCAATAAAGTTTCTTTCAGTCAGCTCAACGAGGGCAGGGTCATAGCAATGCATTTTATCAATCGATTCCTTATCAATCGTAAGAGGGAAAACGCTTCTGTTAATCGCTCTTAGCCTGGTCATTGCGTTGAGCAAATTGGTAGATGTCAGATGTGCCTTGTACAATAATCCAATAGCTAGATCCAGAACGACAGAATCACCCAGATTTTGGTCGACAGGCATTTCAATAATCGGAAATTGTTTTATAAATCTATCAAACAGGCGAAGTTCGCTACTCAAATCATCGACACTTTCGAGCTTCAAGATAAGGTTCGCATTGCTTAATGTCCCTGCAACTTTTTGGTTGAAAACGAGCTCTCGAACCAGGGCGATTCCCATGGCGTTAGTATTTTCAATCGAATTGTTAGGATCGAGCTCACTCAGATTAACTTCGCCATCCTCTAGTTTTATTTTGGCAATGATTGAACTTGCGAGTTCATCAACGCTAGCCGAATCGCTCCATGACTTCGCAGCTCGGCAGAGGCTAGTAAAGATAAAGGGCGGGAATCCAACAATCGAATATTCAGCTGGATTTAAAGCCGTCAGGTAAGAATTAAGCGCATCTTCGGAGGAAACGACCCTTTTATAAACAGAAGGATATGCCTCCTCGAGCGTGTCTAGCGTTGGAAGATTTGGTGTATCGCATGCAAACAACAAGTTGGCGCGCGTGACGTCATAGTTTCCAAGTTCAGCAACCGAAGAGCTGAGTTCAATTCCAAGAGTGCTAAGCTCGTGTATGGTAATTGAGCATCTGTTGAGATAATTCGCTATTGCATCAGCCCTTGTTTCGTCTGAGACTGCGTCAGCGATTGACATCGTCTCAATATTAGCCGACATCCAAGATGAACTTAACTCACACTCATATGAAGTATCCAGATTCATGTTTTCAAAAGCATAGGAAACAAGCTCGCATTGGGACCGAGTCTCGCAAACGCTCCCTGATGACTCAATGATGATATCGAAGGCACGCTCGGTTTGATTAAGCAATGCCGAAATAAACTTGTGCACAAGACCCTTATTGTTGGGATATTCCTCAAGCAAGCGTTCGATTACTTGTCTTCCTGAGCTTGTGTAATTGTTGATAATGCCGTTTACAGTTGTAATGACTGCATCACGACCAACCGTGGTTGAAGGAGCGCCCCCTCTGCCAAGAATATGTGACAGCAGATAGCGGTTGAAACAACAGGGGCGATCAAGGTGAACGGTCGGAATGATTTTTAAAACTGCACTGCAATCGTCATCATCTAAGAAATAATCAAGGTCCTGAACACCGCGCTGATAGCAGTGATAGACAAAGTTAACAACGCGCGGCTTCGCGTCGTTAGGATATTTTGATATGTAAAGGTCGAAGTCTTTTCTTAAGTAACCTTCTAGAATCAGTTCACAAACGAGTTCGTCACCTATTATTTGCTTAACGATTTCGGCAAACGATTCAAGGCGCTCTCCCCCTCCATTGGTATTGATTGGGCAAAGCAAATCTTGCTGAATGTAAAAATCAGCAGTACGTAGTCGTTCGATTTTTGAATCCATGTTAGCAAGCGAGCTATCAGTAAAACCGCTGCTCACTAGATCACGCATTCCGATATCTGATATCTCTACTCCAAATAAGTCAAGGAATTCTCTTTTTGTTAGCTTAAAACCTTGGCCACCAGTTTCGTGGGGTTGGCCGACATAGAGAAAGTCATCGGAGTCAAGCGAGAAGAACTCCTCCCAGAATTCGGTTTCAAAAATATTGTTCGAGTATTCTCTGCGCGTGTGAAACGAATCAGCTCCTATTGTTAAGCGTTCTATTGAACTTACGCGTTTATCAAATGCGCCTTTTAGCTCGTTGCCTAGATTCTCAGCAACATCATCCAGTGAACCACCACAATCTATACAACACTGGAGTAATTTTTTCGCAGCCGAAAGCTGCGGAAGCAATCGATTAATCCCCTTTTGATGTATGTCGTACAGCTCATTTAGCTTGCCCTTGCCGATTCGAAGGTCCTCATATTCAAGAGGATAGAGGTTTTTATAAATAGCAATTGCCAAAATGCCTGTACAGGTCAACCCCAATGCAGAGGGACTACCGAACGAAGGGGAACCCAATTCTTGTGTCATGACCAGATAGTCATTACGGATGCTGACCATCAAGCGCATGTCTGCAATATATGGAGCGGCCAGAAGAAGTAAATCAGAATAGCGCGTACCTTCGTCTGTCTGACCGGCATCCTTTAGCTCCGAAGCGAAAACCTTGGCGGCCATTTCATTGGCATTAAACTTAGAAATAAACGGCACTACAGAAATGACCATGTCGAAAAACTTGACACGACCGGAGCCAAGAACTTCTTTTGAAGCTCCTTTGGACTCATTACCAAAGGTAAATATGCTGTCCTTTATAGCATATACAAATCTAACAACCTTATTGCCATTTTTGCCAACAATGCCAGGCGCTAAGTTTAAAAGGTCATTGAGTTTCCGCAGTTCGTCAAAAATGCCCAGATCGTCAAAGCGATCAATATCTTCGAAAATTACGGTGTCGTACTTATTGATTTCGAAGAGATAAATAAGCTCGTCCCTATATTTATTGAAGTATGAAGAGTCGCCGACTTCCTTATCGAGCGATAGGTTCAAGCCCGATGCCGAGATTGATTTTAGATGCAGGCTGTTTATAGACGAAAGTAGACATGCAGAAATAATCGTAGTCAGGAAAAACGTAACGGCAGCTATGGCGATGAGTATCAATGAATAATGATGCAGGGAATCATCATTCATGCTTGCTAGAGCATTGAACCAGCGTTCGGCATCTCCCTTTATGGCGCCTGGGAGAAGCATCGCGATGATAATGGCTGTAAATAGAACTAACGATAGGGATAGGATTTTCGGAATCTGACGATATAGGGCAATGTTATGAACTTGGTTGAATGACGACTTACTTGCTTTCGAAGGGTCTCCTTGATAAAGAAGCTGACCTAAGATTTCGCGTTCAAGTAATGCTGTTGTTGAAAGTTTGGAATCTGGTCCAATGCTGCTCGTGCCGGTACAAAAATTTGCCAAACTAACTTTTGCAATATAATGACCACCCGCCTTCGCTTCTTTAGCAAATTGTTCCAAAATGCTGCTCTTGCCACTTCCGTAAGATCCTGAGAGAGCTACATTTTTGCAATTTTGCTTATATAGAGCATCGTTAAGCCGGCCAACGTATCGACCATGTTGACTGGAATCATACTTTGGAGTCATTGGTCTAAGTTGATTTTCCTGGCAAATACCCTCCTTGGAAGCAAGCCGGAATCTGCTAAAAATGCTCAAGGCGCAACCAACCTTCCGATATAAAGCCGCATTACTTAATACATTTGGGTAAATGGAATTAAGACGATGAAATCAAGTCGGGAGCGCTAATTGCCGACTTGAATAAAAATATGGTATCAGCTTGTGGTCTAGTAAAGATGGACGGGACCGACCTTTAAGACTTAATAAGTACCAAATTGGTTTTATTTGAAAGGGGCAAATCGGCAACTGCTCACATGCCCCTCCCTTATTGCTATTAAGCGCTTTTCAATAAGTACTTCTTGAGTTGCCCGATGACACAATGTGATCTGACATTTATTTCGTATTGCCATATCCCAAAAGTGCTCGAGTGGCAGACGGATACCAGCAAATGAGACACTAGGGGCAATTAGAACTGCATCAGTACATAGCTTGTTTAGAATCTCAGTAGAAACTGAGTGCTGTTACCAGTCATCACGTAATCCATCGATTCTCTCAGCGCCATATAGAGCCTGTTAGTTTTATTTGGTGCTGAATCGCACCTCGTATGTTTTGCTGACATAGAGTCTTGTATGAAGTGGCAAGAGTGTTTTCTTTTTCAGAGAGATCTTGCCGTTGATCGGGCTCATGTAACTTTTCAGAAGCCTGTTCAAGCGTCCATTGATATTCCTGTGCATTCTGAAGCATCTTATTTAATAGAATCTGATACTGATATATTGAAAACAAAAGGGATTGATAAGCTTCTATGAATTCGGCTATTGCATCTCCGCTCTTTCCTTTGAAGCAAAATTTAGCCTCCATGGCGAGCGATCTCATTTCATCAAGCTTTAAATGCAATTTGAGTTGAAGGTCGGCATCTAACACCTTATTAATTGAGGCTGAAATTGATTGCAAGTACGTGGTGTTAGTTAGCCAAACAAATAGCCGGTCGATAGCCAGTTGCGGTTCGTCGTTATGCTCCAAGTTCTTCGCGTTTTTTGCGTAAACGCTCATGAGTTTATCGACGGTTATCCAAATATTTAAACGTCGATTAAATAGAGACTGTTTATTACTGAGACGAGCTTGGTAACAAGAAATGAACAACGCAATGATTGCCACAATCGCTGAGATGTACTCAGGTAGATTCGTTAGGTCCATTGTCTCCTCCGCCATTAAAGATCAATTGGCAATACCTTGATTATCACTCTGCATTTTGGATTCTCTGATTCAGCTTCTAGATGATTCCAAGGCCCTTTCGACACCACATACATTGCGAATCAGCACCGCCGTCCACCCGGCCGGATATTGCCGTTCGGCGCCGCAATTAAACGTCTTCCCGAGCATCCCCGTCACGCTCAAGCTCCTGCAGGCGGAGTACGCCTGCAGGAGCGCGGAGGGCGGCGCCCCGTCGATGTCCTGCAACAGGTTCTGCAAGCGCTACCGGCAGTACACGGCGTCCCGCAACGTGGTGAGCCGACGCTCGACATGAAACAGGGTATATGGCTGCTGTGCCAAGTGCACGCCTTCTCCTTCCTGTTGTCACAGCCCTCGCGGTCCATACGATCATTTCTCAAAAGGCGACATCATTTTTATGGCCTCGTGCATGTCGTATCGATCCTTAATCTGGTCAATATGATTGCTCGACTCCGTTGACCAATAGATTCGGCATCCATGCTCTTTTGCGGCTTTCTCCACGAGCTCCTTGTTAAAGACCCACCTCCATAACCGCGACTGTTGATAGTAGGCAGAATGACGAAAGCCCTTTTCCACGGGGAAGCAAAACTGCTCGAACCAAGTAACTCGGTTTCCTAACGCATCAACCCAAACTAGAGGATTGTCGATTTTTGGAAGGAAACCAAGAGCCCTCATAGCACGGGAAGGGAATACCTGGCAATCGCAGAACGTCATGGTTATGCCACCGGCCAGTGCATTGCACAAGGATATGCTGTTTCGGGAGAAGGAGTAGGCTAATCCCCCTCCTTCTCCTGTCGTTTTCGGGAAAGGGAGTCCGCCAATCTCCTCCCTTCCCCCGATAGTAGCCCAGAGCATCCGTACTCCCTATCAATAACGTCGTCTGGGCTTTCGCAATCAAGCGGCGCTATGCGAGCGGTGCCATAATACTCGTATTGTTCATCTTGGTTTCCATATGGGATATACAACTTCCAGCCTAGGCATGCCTCGCCCTCATTCAACTCGACAATAGGCAGTCTGGCCGCGGCGCCTCCTGCTTCACTAATCGTTCCAGCCTCGAATAACTCGATAATCTTTGACACCCCAAATGCCAGCGGGTCCTTAAATAAGGGAAAATGCGAGAAGCACCATACGTCAGCAGGATCCACAAGGATCGAAGCGGCTACGCAGCTCGGAATGGCCCGCCAACGCCCATGGCACAATCCAGCATAGAGGAGCTCCTGGCCGTAATCCTCCTGTCCGCACGCTGGAAAAATGACCCCGTCATCTTGCATATATCGTTTAACAAACGGTCGGACTTCCCCTCCGCGACATAATTCCAGGGCTTCTTTGACGTCCTCGCAGCTGTCACCGCAAAGGCGATAAGCTTCCGATAGGAAGGTTTCTATTCTAGATGGAACTTCGCAGCTGCTGTTTTCGGTCAACTGTGGGTCGTCAATCCCTGGCTTGAGAATAATCCCGGGTGCTCCGGTATAAATTGAGAGAAGGTAAGCCTCATCCGCCCTTTTAACCTTATCGACAAGCTCGGTGAAGCAGTCCCAGATCACATCGTCTCCAGGGAAAGCGCACCACCAGCGACCGAGAACCTTCTCAAGCAAGATACGTTCATACGGTCGAAGAACCTCCAGCCCTTCGCACACGCGCTCTCTCATGCTTTTCAAGCGTAAAGCGCCCCAGACGATTCCCCGCACTGCGTTTTCTGTCCTATGTGGGTCTTCAGGGAGGATCGAATCGAGCAGGATGTCCGACACAAGCTCAGGCAACAATTCCGGCTCGGGCAAACCGGATGAGTTCTTTTCCAAAGCAGCCAGATCGCACTTTCCATTGCAGGTGACCCACCTTCGTTTGCTGTCACACTCGAGCTCAAATATCACCTCGAAAAGCGCCGGGTTTTTCACCCTCGCTCTGACCATAATTGCATGCATGATATCGTTTGGGGCGGCTCCAAAGCCGTATCTTTCCAACCCTCGGTTCCTCCACGAGAGCAGTTTGAAAAAGAACTCATCATCGGAGTAGCTCGCGATGCCGTCAATCAGTTCGGTTACAGATGTGGAGAAATGAGCCCATCCCTCTTTGCAAAGAGCAGTGCCACGCGTTTCCACAAGGCTGTTAAAGACCTCACTTCTTTCTTGCCCTCGACCGACCAACTCCGAGCAAGCCTTGGCAACGGGCTCCCAATACCAGCGATCAATCTCTTGTCGAAACGCGACATCCTTTACCTCTTCATCCGATAGGTCACTAAGATCTCGAGGGACATCTGCGATGGAATTCTCAACCCCAGATTTAAACGATTCGGTTATTGGCGCGTCTTTGATGGCGCTCTCTATTTCAGTAACCTCACTCTCGAAACCATCTTCGCATCCGAGTTCAACCGCTTTATCTCTACATGTTTTAAGGCAGAAACGGAGCCCCTCTACGTCCTCGGCCGAGCAACAAGACGAGTTCCCGAGCATGCCAGCAAATACAGCCAGCGCATCGCTTAAGCACGCTGCGTTCGCCAGCAAAGACTTGAGTTGATGTTCGATAAGGCATTGGTCATACCTATACTCCGGCTGCAGCGAGCGGATTCTTGACAATTGTGCGGGACCTTCACTCGCCGCCCAATCCGCCACTTTCTCCATCAGCACGCTAGACATCCTGTTGTCACCCGATTGCGATGCCGCATTATCCAGCTCGAGCAATTCAAAAGCGTGAGTTTCAGTTGCCATCCCGAACTCAGAAAGCGTTTCGAAAGTCTCAACGAGATTGGACAGTGAGTAGTCCTTGTGGTCGGTGAAGCGAGCCGACCCAAAGAGGATGGCCTCATCGCAATGCATCGCGAGATCTCGATCGTAAGAAGCGAGCAAGGGCCTTAGCATGTCGTGAACCTCAGAGGCATCCTGTGATGCCAGCAAAATCGACCCGTCCGGTCCATACTCTTTCGAGAGATAGCGTCTAGGAATCTCACTGCCTATCTTCTGGAGATGCTTGAGCATCCTCAGCTTTGCGCAAAGGGGCTTTCTAGAAAAAATGAAACCCTTTAGATCTTCCTCCTCGAACGCTTTTGCACAAAGGTCCACGCCTTTCGCGGAGACGAATGCGATGTATGGCACGGCACATGTCTCCATAGTCAATAAGCCGGGCCAATGCGGAGCCTGTGCCCACTCTTCCAAAACGCGCGCCGCGTTGGTTCCTGGCAATATGGTCGCGCCATGTCCCACGGCATATCCGAGGCAGGCCGAGGCCCGCAACGTTCTGACGATAGACAGGTACTCCCTGTCGGAGCGATCCATCCATGCGATCGTCGCATCCATGTCCAGTCCCATGGCATCGAAACCGTCGCGGTCGGATTCATAACCGAAAATGAATT
>ERZ791654.947-NODE-947-length-13124-cov-2.160150_pt1 | contig 13124 bp, 18 predicted proteins | sample MGYA00509960_ERZ791654 | MGnify/ENA primary metagenome ERZ791654 (study PRJEB30046, sample SAMN00715198) | human gut metagenome | study: EMG produced TPA metagenomics assembly of the A metagenome-wide association study of gut microbiota in type 2... | reverse complement strand
CTTTATTTTATTAAAATGTTGGGTTTTTAGCATTTTAAAATTAGGAGGTATGTAAAAATGAAAGATTGGTTTAAAGCGGCAGGAATAAGAGCAATCAAGACGATTGCACAGACAGCGATAGCAACAGTAGGTACTGCTGTTGCTATGGGAGACGTAAATTGGGTATTAGTAGGTAGTGCCTCTGCACTTGCAGGAATACTTTCCCTACTAACATCTATTGCAGGTCTTCCTGAACTTGATAGCCCCAAAGAAGAAAACAAAGAAGAAAACAAAGAATGAGGTGTTTAGTATGACTGCAATAGAAAAAGTAATACGAGTTGCAGAGAATGAGGTGGGTTATTTAGAGAAAGCGAGTAACTCACAGCTTGACAGCAAAACCGCTAATGCAGGTACAGCTAACTACACTAAGTATTGGAGAGACATCAAGCCTGACTATCAAGGTCAGCCTTGGTGTGCGTGTTTTGTCACTTGGTGTTTTGTAAATGCCTTTGGTGTTAGCAATGCACTTAAGCTATTAAAGCACTATCCATATGTTTACTGCCCGACTATGGCTTCTCTTTTTACCCTTAATTCCAACCCAAAAGTTGGAGACATAGTAATCTTTAAGCATAACGGTGAATTTACTCATACGGGTATTGTAACCGTAGTAGATGGAGACTACTTTGAAACAGTAGAGGGTAATACAAGTGGCGGTAGTACTATTATAGCTAATGGTGGTGGAGTATGTAAAAAGAGCTACTACAACAGTAACTTACCTGGAACTAAGTTTTGCACTCCTGAATGGAGTATTGTATCTAATGAAAGTGAGGGACTAACAGTGACACAGTATGAAGAGTTAAAAGACCTTATAACAAAACAAGGTACTATTATTGCACAGCTTAAAGCTGAAAATGCAGTACTTAAAGAGGAAAACGTCAAGATAATGAATGTATTGGAGAGTACTTTTGTCTTTGACTATGTAGACGAAAATATGCCTGATTGGGCAAAACCTGCTGTTCTTGCCGCAGTAAAGAGCGGTGCTATTCAAGGTAAAGATGAGAGTGGCAGACTTGGTTTGAGTTATAAGGACCTAAGACAAATTGTAAGAGAGTACAGACAAGGTATTTATGACAAACCGTCAGTACATTAATTATCAAAAATTCTAAAAGTAAAATGTATATCTATATCTCAATACCCCTAATAAGTCCAAAAAATGACCTTAGGGGTATTTTATTTTGCTTCCCTTTAATTTATACCCCTAAAGAGGAATTTGTGTTTTAGAACTGATTTTGAGTGTTTAAAGTCAATTTATTAAATTTTGCTGATTTTAATAAATTAGCCAAGAGAAATGACGGTGTTTAGAAGTTTTGAACAGTTTTAGTGAAAGTGCGGTGACGAACGAAGTGAGGAGTTCGCACTACAAGAGTATATACCTTTAGGTATATACGATTGAATATTATATAATATAATAAATATATATATATATAATTAATATTAAATGTGTAATTCAAGATTACGCACACACGAGTATTAAGAAAGGAGAGTTTTGACAGAACTTTTGACGTATGATATACTTACATAGTATTTTAAAGTGTGAAAGGAGAATGCTTATGAAGTTGAGTAGGCACATAAACCGTAATGTAACACTTACAGGTGTACAGACTTTGAATAACCCTACTCGTGAGGAAAGAGCAAAAATCAAAGAAGCATTGACTTTTGATAACCCTGCATATGCAAAAGCTAAAAGGTATAGTGCTTACGTGAGCAGAATTAGTCCTTATTTGCATTATTTTGAGGAAGACAAGAAAAGTATCACTGTACCTCTTGGCTTTGATTTAAGACCCTTTTTAGAGACGAGAGACCTAACCTCTTATGACAAGAGGGTAGTTAAAAATGTTGTATACCCTCCGTTTCTGTTGAAGCTGAGAGAGACGCAAGAGGAAGCCTTTCATTCATATTATGCAACAGCAGGGTATAAAAATGCTCCGAGAAACATTATACAGTTACCTACAGGAAAGGGGAAGACTATTTTAGGACTACAAATAGCTTATGCACTTAGTCAAAGAACTTTGATTATAGTACACAAAGTAGACCTTTTGAATGGTTGGAAGAAAGATATACAGAAAGCCTTTGGGGGTAAAGTACAACCTCACATACTACGAGGAACTAAAAATGTAAGTTACGGAGAACATATAACTATTACTACTATACAGACACTGAACAGACTATCGGAAAAAGACCTTGAAATGCTATCTACTAAGTTTGGGTTGATAATACAAGATGAAATGCACCATTGCCCCGCAAGTAGTTATTCAATTTCTTTGGCATTCCAAGCAAAGTACCATTTAGGACTTACTGCAACACCCGAAAGAAGTGATGGTTTAGGTCACGTAATGACACTATACTATGGAGATTTTGCTTATAAGTACAAGAACAAGGTCAACGACAAAGATATATTACCTGTTAAGGTTATACCTGTAACTGCACCTGTTTATTTTGACCCTATCTGTACTCAACAGACCAATGGTAAGTGGTTAATAGCAACAGATGAAGATTTAAAAGCAGGTGAAAGTACAGTACTAAAGAAAAATCAATCAAGAATATCAAATATTAACCCAAATTATAAACCTGACTTGGCATACGCTAATATAGATAATGCAGTAATACAGAATGAGGACTTACAGAGAGACGTTGTAAAGAGAATTACAGAGGAACATAAGCAGGGACATAGTGTTGTTGTATTCTTTTCTCAAAAGGCACACGTTAAGCTATTTTATGACCTTTTAAAGCCTGCACTAAAAGATAAAGTGTTCACTTACTATGGTGATAATTCCGAAAAAGAAAACGAAAGAGTACTTGAAACAGCCGAAAAGATAAGAGACACAGTAACTCTAACCACCTATGCAAAAGCTACAGAGGGAACTAACGTAAAACAGTGGGAAGTAGAGTTTTTAGTATCATCTATAAACAATGGCAAGAATGTAGAACAAGCTATAGGACGTATAAGACGTGTAGCAGATAATAAAATAAGTCCTGTAAGAGTTTATGACTATCAGTACTTATATTGTTATATACTTAGAGGTCATACTTACAGCCGAAAAGAACGCTATAGAAAAATGAACTGTTTAGGTGAACAAAGTACAGTATCTAAGTCGATATTTAAGAGGGGATAAAGAATTTGACATTGTAAGTATTATATGCTATAATTACTGCATAACTAAATGAGAGGAGAAAAGATATGCCAATATCACAAGTAAAAACTATTGAGCAAAAGGTTAAGGAGTATGACAATCTTCGTAAGAAGAAAAAACAACTTGAAGACCAAATGAAATTGCTTTCACAGGAGATTAAAGATTATTCTTCTATCTATGGTACTAAAGATGATAAGGGTAGTTGCTACGTTGATAGCCCTACATACACTTTTGGTACACAGTGTAAGAAGTCAATCAAGTTGAATGGCGAGAAAGCATTGGACTTCTTTAAGACACATAACCTTGAAAAGTACATTAAGACACAGGAGTATGTTGATGAAACTACTGTTGAAGCTTTAAGTCAAGACGGTACTATTTCATATGACGACCTTGAAAGTATGTGTAATATAAAAACTACATACTCTGTACTTGTAACCAAAAAAGAAGAAGTAACGGCAGAAGTAGAAGAACACGAAGTGGCTTCTATGCCTATTGCGGCTTCTAAAAAACCTAAGCTAAAGCTATCAAGGAAGAAGTGATTTAGCTATGCCAAAGGTAAAGACCTCAGTAAAGCTACCTACAGGAGAAGTACTTGAATTATACTATGTAAAGACTTTTGCTGACACTATAGGTAGAAGTACACAGACTATCAAGAAGTGGCATAGAGAAAACATTATACCTGATACATTTTTTCACGACAAAGACGGTAGTAAACTTTATTCACGAGAGATGATGAATGTGGTAAAAAAAGCTATGGGAATATCCAAAGCTACAAGAGGAAGACGTTTAGACCTATCTCCGTTTAGTCCTACAGTCTACAGAGAGTGGGAGAAGTTAAAGCTAAAATACACAGGTAAGTACAATCCACAAGTACCTAAGAATTTTCAGAAAAGGAGAAGTTAAAAATGCCAAAGTTGAAGAAAAAGAAGACAGAAGAAGTTACAGAGGAAGTTGTACAAGAAGAAACAACTACACCTGCTGAACAAGAGGAACAAAAGCAAGAGAACATAAACGAGGAAGAAGCACTTGCTCTTGCTAAGCAAGTTGAAGAGGACGAAAATAACACAGTACACACTGATAAGCTGAATAAAGCACTTAAAGTAGTACACGATAAGTTCGGTTTGGACGGATACAGTGTTATGTCTTTTAAAGACGGTGGCTCTAAAGTTGAGGTATCTGTAACAAACGGTGACTTTGACCTTAAAATCACTATAAGGGATTGTGAGAATGAGGGAATATATTAAGGAGTGATATTGAATGAAAAAGCTGAAAGCTAAGGCAGTAGAAAACGCAACAGTAACCAAAGGTAATAATAGAAAAGGTTTTGAAACTCTCAAAGAGGGAGTACCTTTAGACCACAGTGTAAAAAGTGAAGTAAATGCAGGACAGAAATTTGGCTTGTCAAAAGGTATCACCAAGAATATGGGTGACTACGAAAGTCTAAGAGTTGAGTGTTGGTTGTGTGATGAAGTACAACCGAATGAGACACCAAAAGAAGCCTTTAAGAGAGTTGATGAAACACTTAATGAGGTAATCGAAGAAATAGTATTCACCACTGTAGAGGACTACACAGAATAAGGAGAGCGGTAATGCTCTCTTTTATTTTGACTAAAATTTTAGTATGTGCTATAATTTATGAAAAGCATAAAAGAGGTGAGATACTATGAAACGTAATATAGCTAAAACACAAGACCTATTAAAAGGTTTTCGTAATTTGAGAAATCAAGTAGTAGAGCCTGAGGGTAAGAAATCAAAGAAAAAGCAGGGTAGAAGAAGTAATAAGCTGACTGCATATGAAAAATTTTTAAAGAAATATGTAGATTTAGAAAATACAATAGATACCTTTAGACCGATTGACTTGCTATTCTTCTTTCGTGAAAAAGCAGGTGAAGCAGATGTAAGGTATGTAATAAGCAATCAAGCAAGAGACTGCGGAGTATTTAAGCTACTATTAGACAGATATGACCCTGAGGAAATCTGTTTAATGATTGAGTTTTTATTCCTGAGTGAGCAAGACTACTTAGACAAGTCAAGACTACAACCCACAGTACTTGCAAGCAGGTGGTGTAATACTATTTATCAAGACAGTCTTTTGTGGGTTGATGATAAGTATGTAAACCGAAAGAAAGGTTATAGCAAACCTGAAAGAGAATTTAATGCAAACAATAAAGATACAACACAGTTAGGGGGTTGGAATTAGTGAGACCACTAAGAACACACATTAACTATACAAGTCTTGATATTATAGGTATTCCTAAGAAGTTTCAGTCTATGACTTTAGAGGACTTCAATACCTATGATACAGAAGAGTTAGAAGAAGTAAAAGACTATATGCAAGAGTACATCAATAAGTTTGATACCCATAAACTATATGAGATAAACGGAATACTCTTTTATGGCTCAAATGGTGTAGGAAAGACTATGCTTGCAAGTTTAATACTAAAGCAAGCATATATACACAGATATTCTTGTAAGCGTATGACTTTTGTGGACTATATCAGTATGTATACAAAAGCGTGGGGGTCAAAGTCTCCACAAGAGAGAGAAGACTTAACTTATGACTTGTTTGTTCAAGCAAAGGGCATTGAGTTTCTTGTGCTTGAAGAAGTCGGAAAAGAGATAGATAGTAAAGTAGCTATACCTATTTTGGAAGACTTGCTTAGATACAGAGAAGATAAAGGGTTAGTTACTATAATGTGCACTAATGTCCGACCATCTGTACTTGAAGAGAAGTACGGAGCAAGTATAATGTCTTTAATGAAAGGTAATATGTTCCCTATAACTATTGTAGGTAAAGACAGAAGAGTAGCTAATACAGGAGGTAGAGATGAAATTAGTTAAAAGTGGCTTTAAGCTGAATAAAATTTATAATGAGGATTGCTTTAGAACAAACAAAAAAGTTAAAAGTATACGTAAGGATAATCCTAATCAAAAGTATTATGAGAATATTTTTAATTTCATTGAAGCCAAGAATAATGACGGTAGCTGTCCTTATAAGGCGACGTATTCTACAGAATTATGTACCAAATTACTTGATATTTATGCACCTATCGGGTCAGTTGTTTATGACCCATTTATAGGTACAGGTCTACTGCTGTATCTTGTATGAGGGAGGGTCTTGACTTTATAGGTAGTGAGTTATCTAAAAATCAGTGTGAATGGTCTGAAAACGACTTAAAGATATAAGAATGAGGTGATAAAATGTTACACGGAGATATATCAAATATTATAGGTGCTACTATAGCTTTTAGATGTGAAGACAGCTTGTTTAAACCCAAAGAGGGTAAGTTAGTTGACTTCCTACAAAAAATCGCCCCAAGTACCAAGCAACGTTTTCTAATGGATAGTCTTAGTGAAGAGTACCTAAAAGCTATGGAGTACATCTATAGAAATACTGAATATACAGTAGATTTGGTAATCAATGAAGATAATTATACACCGCACGTCGCAAGTGTACTTGAAGACCTGCCTTTTAACCGTATTATCAAAGTTAGAAATGAGGGTAATATCAGTGCACGTTTGTTAATAGGTGATATAACTATTTATGTAGATGAGAGTACACAGCGTAGAGGTTATGTAAATAGTAAATATGCAGTACCTCTGAAAGAACTAAGTAACTTAATAAAAAGGAGAGCCTAAAGAACTATGAGTGAGAATTATGATATAGACAGAGGGTTTATATCTAAGTTGATAGAGACTAAGGATATTAAATTAGTCAAAGAACAACAGATTAGACCCTCTTTCTTTACAGGAGACAGCAAGCGAGTTTTTGAGTACATAGAGCGAGTGTTCCGAGAGACAGGAAGTATTCCTACTGAAAGGGTTATAGCACATCAATTTCCAAAGTTTAAGTTAGACCACTTAGACAATAAAGTCGGTAATGAAGAAGACTTAATATTTTGGTGTAATGAACTTCGTACACGTACCCGACATAACCATTTAGTTGATACAGTACAGAGTATGGCTGATGAGTTAGACAACGGTGATAGTGAAGAAGCATACAAAGTGATGAAGAAGTCTATCCCCTTTATAGAAAATGAAGTAGTAGGAAGTACTGCCGTAGATATTACACAAGATACCAAAGAGCGTAAACAAGTATATTTAGAGCGTAAGAAGAATAAAGGTATAGTTGGTATTCCAACAGGCTTAGACCACCTTGACTATGTAGTTAAAGGTCTTAAAGGTGGTACTCTAACTACTATACTTGCTAACACGGGTGTTGGTAAGACGTGGCTTGAAGTAATTATTGGTGTAAACTGTATGCTTAATAACTATACTGTATTACAGTTCGTAACAGAAATGAGTACTGAATTAATGAGGGACAGATATGAAGCCCTGCTCTATGCTAAGTGTTATGGAGAGATAAGTTATAATCAGTTTAAGAGTGGTGCTTTAACTGCCGAAGTAGAAAAGCAGTACTTTCAATTCTTAGATGAGGACTTGCCAAACTTAGAGCCTTTGTATGTTGAGACCGCTACAAGTGTTTCAGCTATGGAAGCTACCATAGAGAAGTTAAAACCTGATGTAGTACTTGTTGATGGTGTTTACTTAATGGAAGACGACCAACAAGCGAAAGATGATTGGCTTAGAGTAACACACATCACAAGAGACACAAAGAAGTTAGCTAAGAGGTTAGACAAGCCGATTATTATAAATACACAAGCTGATAAGACTACAAGTAAAAAAGGACCAAAACTTGATAGCATTATGTATACACAGGCTATTGGACAAGATAGTGATGATGTTTGGGGATTGTTTAGAGATGAAGTAATGATAAATGAAAAGGAAATGAGACTTGACGTACTAAAGCAACGTGAGGGTGTATTAGCTAAAATAATGATGAATTGGAATTTTGATGTAATGGACTTTACAGAGATTTATTCCGAGAACTCAAAAGCACCAGACAACACACAAGACGTTGAAAGTAATGTCATAGGTATCGACAATTTAGAAGATGAGGAGGAATAGCAGTGAATATAAGTAGACCTTGTAAATGTGGTTTTGAGCCACATACTACAGAAAGTTGTTATCAAACTGACTGCAAAGGTTATAAAGAAAGAGAGTTAAGGTGCGCTATACTTGAATTTAATAATGAATTTAGCAAACTACAGCATAAGTATGATGAAAGGGTACGCAAGCTACTTAATTTGAATAAGAGAGGTTAAAAGAAAATGGGTAATCTATTTACTAAAGACCAAGTAGAAGACTTATTGAATTATATAGGTGTAGACAAGATACAACAGTGGAAAGGTGATAAGATAAACTTTTGTTGTCCTATTCACGGAGAGACACACCCGTCTTGTGGTATCAATATTGATTACACTAATGAAGATAGAGATATTAGTCACGGGCAAGTGTTTAACTGTTTTGCTTGTAATAAGAGTGGTAATTTAGCGTGGTTTACTTTTCTGTCTATGCCCGATAAGTTTAAAAACTATTCTGAAGCAGTAAAGTTCTTAGAGCAGAGATATGGTGTAAACGTAGACCAAGTACCTAAACATAAAGGTAAAATACACTTGTTAAAGCGTTATGGTGAACTTACAGAGAGTACTGCAAGAAAAGCACTACCTTACTATAAGTTAGCACCTTTCAGAAGTGGTAAAGAAACTTATGAATACTTTTATAGTAGAGGGTTTAGTAAAGCTGAACTCATAGAGTATGAAATAGGCAGAGATATTGAGAAAGAGACAGTAACTATACCTGTATTTTGGGAAGACCATACTCTTGCAGGCATAATAGGCAGATATATTGACCCGAACAGACCTAAAAATTACAGGTACGAAATTTACAATGAATTTAGTAAGAGCAGTGTATTATTTCCTTTAGATAAGGTAGAGCCTGAGAATAATACAGTAATTCTTGTAGAGGGTCAGTTTGACTGTATGATGATGAGAAAGTGGGGTTATAAGAATACTGTATCGTCTTTAGGCAATAAGCTGTCTTATGCTCAAAAAGAACAGCTTAAAAGTATATGCAGTACAGTTATAGTATTGTATGATAATGACGAAAGAGGGATAGCCGCTATAGACAGAGCAAGGAAAATGCTCAAAGACAGTTTTAAGGTAAAAGTATGTGATTATACAGATGTTGTAGGTAAAGACCCTATAGAGTGGGGAGAAGAACAGACTAAGCACATACTAAGTACAGCGACATTAATTAAGGCAAAACTGTATAAGATTTGACAGTATGCCTATTTAATGATATAATATAAGCAACCCATTCTTGAAATAGTAAGGTTAATAAGATTAATAAGGAGGTAATAACAATGGGTTTATTTAAGTCAGGCTATAAAGCCGTAGAAGATGAAAAGAAGAGACAAGAGAACAGAAGAAGTTTATACCGCTTCTTTGTAACAGGTGACGGAGCAGAAGCAGACATTCGCTTCTTGACAGACATACCTATTACTTTCTCGGAACACAGCATTAAGACAGTGAGAAATGGCAAAGAGTATTATGATAATGCTATTTGTACGGCAGACGAAAGTCCTTGTCCTCATTGTGCTAACGGTGAGAGACCGTCATTCAAAGGTGCTTATCTAATTTGGGATAACAGAGAATTTGAAGCTAAAGACACGAATGGTAAGAAGAAGAAAGTACACGGCTCTCTTAAGTTGTACGTAGCAGGTACTAAAATACTGTCGCAGATACAGCGTTTATACTCAAAGTATGGACTACTTGACAGAGAGTACACAGTAGTCCGTTTAGGAGAGGGAACAAGTACTACATATACTTTTGAAAGAGGAGATAAGTTAGAGCCTTTAAGCACTAAGGAAATAACAGAAATGCTCCCTGAAAATCTAAGAAAGATATATGACGGTACAGAGGACAGTCTTTTAAAAGTTGTTGAAAAAGTCCTTGAAAGTGAAATATCAAACAATGCCAACAATAATTCACCTGACAAAGATAGAGACGAAGAAGAGGACGAGAGAACTTATAATAAAAATCTTGTAAGTGCAGATGAAGATGAGGAAGAGGACGAGAGACCTAAGAGAACGTCGGCAAAGAGCATTTTAAAGAGAAGAAAGTAATTTGATAAAATAAGGCATATGTGTTATTATAATGATAGCACATATGCTTTTATTAATTATAAGAGAAAGGAGATAAAGCATTTGAGTTTTTATTATAAACCTGTAATGACTTCCTCTATGATAGTAGATGAGTTATGGAAGTTGAAGTCTTTAGCCAAAAAGATGAACTCTATAGAGGAGTTTGCATTTGATACAGAAACAAATACTAAAGATTGGGTAGTAGCAGATAATGATGTGTTTAGAATAGTAGGCATATCTATTTCGTGGGGTTTTAACAACAACTACTACATTCCTTTAGGTCATAGACGCGACGAAGATTACTATAATCAACTTGAAGAAGAGGTAGTAGTGAAGTACTTAAAGCCTTGCTTTGAGAGAACAGATATAAGAGTAATTGGACACAATTTAAAGTTTGATATGCACGTTATGAGCCGTATTGGTATTCACATTCAGACAGCCGATTTATTTGATACAATGATAGCAGAATGGCTTTGTGATGAGAATACACCAAATGGACTTAAAGGTTGTTCTATGAGACGATTAGAGATAGCACAGACACACTTTGCAGAGGTTACGAATACAGTACCTAATGAAGTTAAAAAGCAGTTCGGACTAAAAGCAAGTAATAAAGCTACTATGGATTTAACCCTGATTGAAGATTGTGCACCTTACGCTTTAGCCGATAGTTTTTATACGTGGTGTTTGTATGTAGGCTATCTTGATGAACTGCACAAAGAGAAAATGGATAAAATCTATAGTAAAGTGTACAGAAAGTTTATAAGAGTACTGTACACTATGGAGGAACAAGGTGCTAATGTAGCTGTAGACCGACTTGAAGAAATGGACGTTGAGATAACTAAAGACCTTGAAGAAATGCTCGCAAAGATGTTTGATTTAGTAGGTATGGAATTTAACCCGAATAGTAATAAGCAGTTACAAGAGTTACTGTTTGGGTATGTTAAAGATGGAGGTACACCTACTAAGTTAAGTGATGTTTCTTTCGGTTTCAGACAAATAAGTGCTACTAAAAGTGGTGCACCTCAATGTAACTCAGATACCATTTGGACACTCTCTAACTTAGAGTTTAAGAATAAGCGAAAAAAGCAAGGTGTAGAATTTTGCAAGCTACTTAATGACTATAAGAGGTTAGGAAAGTTAGCAAGTGCCTTTGTGAGAGGTTTGAAGAAACAGTTATATAGTGACGGTAAAGCACACCCTACTTTTAATATCATAGGTACTGATAGTGGTAGAATTTCTTGTTCACGTCCTAATCTACAACAGTTACCAAAAGCAGGTGATGATGATAAGTACCAAATTCGTAGCTTGTTTATCGGAAGTGACTATGTATCAGATAGTGAGGGAAATTGGGTAAGTGATGATGTCGAAGAAGCATATAACCATAGGAATTTAGAGATAAAGCGTAAGAAGATAGTAGCACTTGACTTTGCTAACCTTGAAATGCGAATACTAACCCACTTTAGTCAGGACCAAAACCTACTTGATATGTTTAATAACGGTGATGATACTCACGGTAGTACTGCTGTCAATATGTTTGAGTTAGATTGTAACCCTGATGAGGTAAAGAAGAAGTACCCACATTTGAGACAAGCCGCAAAGGTAATTAACTTCTTGTTAATGTATGGAGGCTCTGCTCCGACTTTGTATAATAACTTAAAGGGAGACCATTATAACCCGATAGATTTAGGAGATAAGAAGTATTTAGAGATGTACCACGTAAAGAATGGTAAAGATGTCGCACAAATCTATATTGATAAGTACTTTACCTCTTATGCAGGTGTAAGCACCTTTATTAAAAACCAAAGACGATATGCACACCGCCACGAGTATGTATATACCCTTTTAAAGAGGAAAAGAAGACTGCCGAATATAAATTCATACAGTCCAAAGGACGTGTCCTATTGTGAGCGTTTAGCCGTTAATGCGTGTATTCAAGGTAGTGCCGCAGATTTAACAATGTCTGCTCAAAATCGAGTTTTTGCAGACCATTGGTACGAAGAACACGGAGTACATATGATACTTCAAGTACACGACGAATTGGTGTTTGACTGTCCTGAAAAGTATGTAGATGAGTGCATAGAGAGGACTAAGCACTATATGGAACACGCTTTTGGAGATAACGTAAGTCTTAATCTACCTATGAGAGCAGACGCAGACTTTGGAGACAGTTATCAAGAAGCAAAGTAAGAGGTGATACTATGAAGAAGTTATTGAAGAAGATAGGTAAACTATTTTGCGTACACGAATTTGTTACAAGAAGATATGCACCAAAGACAGCAGGGTATACAATGACCGAAGTAAGAAAGTGTGCAAAGTGCGGTAAAGTACTTTGGAAAGCATATTATTAATACTTAGGGTAGCTAATGCTACCCTTTTTATTTTGCAATTTGACAGATATATTAAAGTGTGTTATGATAATCATACAATTTGAAAAGATATGATTGTAGAAAGGAGTTGAAAGCCAAGTGAAAACGGCAAGAACGACTATTGAGACCAGTGTTACACTTATGGAAGAAGTCAAGAAGAAAGCTAATTCCAATAGTGAAAACATTGGAGACTTTATCACAAGAGCCTTGCTTAATCAACTTGAAGCTGAGGGTGATTTTGAAATTAGAGAAGAAGTGGAGGAAGAACTAAATGGCAGTTGTGAAAAGAAAATCAGTAACCAAAAAAGCAGAGCCTAAAAAGGCTACTACACCAAAGAAGAGCAATCCTGATTTGAATAAGATTGTGGAGGGACTGAATAAGAAGTTCGGAGACAATGTAGTAGCAGTAGGTTTTAGCAAGACCTATGCACAAAGTAACAAAGTACAAAGAATACCTACAGGTAGCTTTACACTTGATATTGCTTTAGGTGGGGGACTTCCTTTAGGTAGGTACATTGAAATATCTGGTGCTTATTCTTCTAC